>TBL_comb47_HYPODRAFT_10001251_pt1 | contig 33104 bp, 23 predicted proteins | sample TroBogypolimnion_40_FD_10682 | JGI IMG/M metagenome (IMG submission 10682)
AAGTTATTGATGTATTATTTTCCGAATCAGATATCATTAATATAATTACATACAAAAATATTTTTTGTATATACTTATTTACTTTATACCAACGAATAATTAAAATATTTATACATTTATACCCTAAAGTATCTATGGAGACGGTATAATTTTTATCTGCATAAATAATATTAATGTTATCAATAACCCCCATAAAATAAATCCCGGTGCTGAATTAATACGCATTGTTGTAATTATAAAAAGAAGAAATAAAAACAACCAAAAAGCATATTTTATAGTTATGGATTCTGGAAAAAACATAAATTTAATTGTATATAATAATGCAAGTAACGCAACTATAAACCATAATACATATTGAGAATTTTCCATATTTACATATAATTTTGTATCATCATATTCAGATGAAATTTGTTTATATTCACCAATTCTTTGTTTTATTAACGCACGATCTTCTAATAATTTATTATATGTTGTCTGTAAATGATTTTTATCAACATTTTTTAAACTTAATTCTGCTTGTATATCTGGTATAGCATTATCCAATTCTTTGCTAATTTTTTGATTTATTATCATTAATTTAGTATTTAAATCATCTATTTTTTTATTTATTATCTCTCGTTGTTTTGTTTTATCTTCTGATGGTTTATTTGATTTAACCATTGCTGTATAATTAGCTGTACTGTGTCTAACAGATCCTAGTTCTTGTAATGAATAACATTGTTTCAAACCCGAATCGTATGTTGCACCATTACAATTTACATCACTCGAGCATAATGCTTTACACTCATCAATTGAATGTATATTATAACTGGTTTGTCCTCCATAATAATTAGATGTTGCATAAATAGAATTATTTGTTAATTCATAATCAATATTGCTAATATTAAGATAATCTAAATGAGCTTGTTCGTATTGTTTTAAAACGTTTTTAAATTCACTTTCTAAAGATTGTATATTTAACAATGTTGAAGATAAATTATATGAACCAATTTGTGTTGAATCACCCATTATATAAATATTTATATAATAAATTAAATTAGAGTGTTTGAGGTTTTTTGAATACATAATATAGAGCATTAATAATTAAAAAAATTCCTAAAAACATGGTCCAATTAGAAATATATTGGTATTTATACAACTCTTTAGAATTTGAATTTAATATATTTGAACCATTTGTTGAACCAGTNATTTGTCCTAATTTATAAATAAAATCTTTATTGATATTTTTATTATTTTTTATTTTTGTATCTAAATTATTTACATAATTAGTTAATTCGTATGTTTGTTTTTCAATATCTTTTGAAAATACAAATGCGTCTTTAATTATTGAATCCAATTGTATACTTGACACATTAAATAATCTATTATATTCATCATTATTCATATTTTTATTATACAAAATATATGTTTGTTTATAGTCATCTAAAGCAGAATAAAATTGACTTTCCAATGTATTTATTTTTTCATTATTATTTTTAATTATATAATCAGTATCCATATTTACATCCGTATCAGTAGACATATCTTATATATATCCACTTTTATAAAAAGTGAGGCAAATCTACTTTTAGAAAAAGTAGAGCAAAAATCGCACCCAAGATTGTAAAACAATAATATAATATCCACTTTTAGAAAAAGTGAAGCAAAATCACACATAATTACAATAAAAATCAATTATTATTGGAACAATGAGAGAATATACAAATAGTTTTACAATCTCGGGTGGGATTTTGCTCCACTTTTTCTAAAAGTGGATTATACACACCTTCTATAATAATAACCATTAACAGCTGTTTTACTTGGGCGAATAATTTCACAAATTTCTCCTGGACGAATTCCTATATTTTTTGCCACAGGATCAAATCTTGAAATATCTGGAAACATTGTATTATCTATAATATTATATCTTTTTTTAATTTCTTCAACTTCATCATTATTTAATACTCTATGATTGGGTACAAATGAATGTTCTAATATATTAAATTGAAGACGTTTAATACTTTGTATTACTATAAAAATTTTATCCTTTTCCCAAATATGTTTTAATATACTTGTCAATGTATCATTCATATCGTCTTTTGTTATTATCATTAAAGTATCGCTCTTTTTTAATGATTCTTCCATATTAAATAAATCATCAATCATTTCATCAATTATTTTTTGAGAGAGTGTCTTTTCTAAATAATATCGTATATACATTTTTTTTGGATTTATATTATCTTTATATGTTTCAAGTAAAATATCCAATTGTTTGCTTTGTGTCATTGAATTTACCTCATTTATACTAAAATTTGAATAATTAACTACATCATAACCTTGTTTATCCATTATTTCAAGAATATTTTTTCGGGATTTATAAATAAAAGATATTAAGCCACTACTTGAATTCTTTGTTGTCATTCTTTTCTATATATTTATAATAATATCCTTTATATTTTAATTCAATTTTTATTTAAATCCGCTTTTAGTGAAAATTATATTGTAAACATGAATTAAAATTTCAATCAATCAATCACGATTTAATAATTAATATTAACATAACATTTTTATGATGTTTAATAACAATAAAGTCTCGTTAAATATGTAAATTAAATATAATATTTAACTATAATGAAAATTTTATATAGAATTAGTGATGGTGGTAATAATAAACCCAACCCTTGATTATGTTTATAATAAAAAACAAATGTTTTTACATTTTATTAAAATATTCGCAAATTATGATATTTATGTTTTTGCAGATAATGTTAAAGATGATACTTATACTTTTATAGAAGATAAATGTATTAATTGTAATAATTTAAATTTATATAGAATTTCTCTTGGAAATGCCGCATCATTTATTCATGTTGTTGATTTTACTATTAATAATTTTAATGATAATGATAAAATATATTTTGCCGAAGATGATTATATTTATAAATCAATGGCTCCAAAAATTATTGAAGAAGGTTTAAATTTGGCCGAATATTCTTCTGGTTACGATCATCCAGATAAATATATGAATTATATTCAAGGCGGTCCAAATAAATTTATTGAAAATGATGGAGAGTTATCAAGAGTTATGGTAACAGATAATAGTCATTGGAAATTTACTAATAGTTGTTGTATGACTTTTGCCACAACTGTAAATATTATGAAACAAGATTATGATGTATTTAAATCTGGATGTTTAAATAAAGATCCAAGCGATTTTACAATATTTTGCGAATTAGTTCAAAATCAAAATAGAAAAATTGCGTCTTCTATACCAGGAGTTTCAACACATGGAGAATTGGAATATTTATCAAAATTTGTTGATTGGGAAAAAGAATTTTATAATTCTTTGAATAAATAGTTAATTATTTATTAAATTTTAAACCATTGAAAATTAAATAAAAATTGATTTACATTATTTAAATACTTAATAATGTAAATTCTTAATATTCTATAATGTCAACATTTTCAATATTTTCAAAACTTCCAACATATATAATAGTCATCATTATTGGATATAATGATGATATAAGTTATCGTAATGGTAAATATATTGATAGGATAAAAAAAAATGATAATAGATGTCAGTTATTAATGACAATTCCTAAAAAAAAATATGATATATACGATATGAATTATTATGTTTATTTACCCATTGATGGCGGTGAAGATAAATATTTATATATGTCATCATCAGAAATAAATAATAATAATTTTTATATTAATTTAATAAAATATAATTGGTATGAATCGTCAATATATGTTGAGGATGAAGGAGACCTTGATGGTTATAACATTTCAAATGAAATTGAACATCAAATAGTTTAATATTATACTGTAAATTTTACAGATTTTGTTTCATCTGTACTTGTTGAAGAAGAAAAAGATAATGGTTCCACTGTAGATATGGACGTTGAACTTTGGTCTTCTTCAGGACTTCCAATTATTTCTTCTAGTTTTAATTTATTTTCGTCTGTTTCTAAAATATCCATTTTATCCTTTTTCATTATTTCACTTATCTTTTCATCTTTTTTTTGTTTATTTTTTTCCATCATTTGAAGTAATAATTTTTTATCTCTTTCATTCAATTCTTCAAATTGAGACTTTAATTTTGGATTTTTAATTGTGGGAATTAAATCTTGACTTAATGGATTTGTTACTAATCTTGTAGGAGGTGGTCCTTCTGGACTTGTTGCTTGAAATCTTGTAGGAGGTGGTCCTTCTGGACTTGAAGGGCTAAATTGTGGACTATTTGGATTATATTGTGGACTATTTGGATTATATTGTGGACTGATATCCGAACCATCTGGTACATATGCTGGACTATTTGGCGCGTATTCCGGACTAATTGTTTTATCATCTGNTGTGGTCAAATCAGATTCTACTTTTTTCTTAACAATTTTACTAACCTTTTTATCATTTTCCAATGCAATGGTTTTAATTAAATTATCCTTGAATTTTTTAAATAAAGAATCTAAATCTGNATCACCATCACCACCCAATAATTTATTTATATTATCAGAATAAGACATACTAACCAATTGATCTATATTTGATTCTGTTATAATTCTCATTTGTATATTCATTACTTGTAATTCCTGAATTAATAATTTAAGAGTATATGGTATTTTAACTATACTAAATGATCTCCCAAATCTACTTATATTATCAATATTCAATGTCCCATCTATTGCCCCTTTATACTTTATAGGACCATCAACAAACGGACTTAAAAATAAATTCAATGCTTCATTATATATTGCTATACATCCTGATTTATTACATACTGCCATATGATATCCATCAGCTCTTTCCATAAATGATTCTGTTAAAAAACTCATTGCTCCATGTGCTATAACACCATCACGTTCCATTGATCCAATTGCCAAACCACCATCATTAGCTCTACCTCCAACAGGTTGTCTTGTTAACATTGTATTTGGACCACGAGCACGATAATTTATCTTATCTTTTGTCATATGCTTTAATCTCATATAATGCGTTGGACCCATAAAAATATCAGATGTAAGCTGTTCTCCCGTCATACCATTATACATAATTTCATTTCCACTTGAATGAAAATTGGCATTTATCAACGCTTCTCCATAAATTTCGGTATTTGGACCATTTGTTTCAAACGCAGTACAATTGCCAAATCCTCCATAAGTAAGACACACCTTTCCCAATACAGATTCTATTAATTGTCCAATTGTTAAACGTGAAGGAAATGCATGAGGATTGATAATTAAATCGGGGCGAACACCAGAAGCATTAAAAGGCATATCACTTTCTGGAATAACGAGACCTATTGTCCCTTTTTGCCCGGCTCTGCTATTTCCTAAGAGCATAGATGGTGCGAAATTATTTTCTCGCATATAATATAAATGAGACGATGGCATTTCAATACAATAAACTTTTCCATCATAATCTATTAATTTTTCCTCATTGGAATCGTTTACCTTTTTATTAATATACGGTTCATTTTGTTTGCGAATAATACTTATTTTATAATATGTATTTATTGTTTCAATATGATGGAGTTTATCTTTATTTTTTCCAGATCCTCTTATTAAATGTGGACAATCTCCTGGTTCCGTAGCAATTTTAATAATACCAGACCAACCACAATGAACTGCTAATCTACAAACATCATTTGCCAACTTTGGACTTATTGTTCCATATCTTGAAAAACCCTCAGTATAAGTATGTCCGTCTCCTTGCATTAAAGCATCCAATAAAATAATACTTTGTCTTTGAGAGATATTCCAAATATAATCAGGTAAATATTTATTTAATGCCTCAACACTTAAACCATCCAAATGATCGTATATTTTTTTATTTGGACCTTTTGGAATAATAAATTTATCTTGTATGTCATCATATTTATATTTTAATCCTAATTTTGTTAAAATACTTGTATTAAAATCTATTTTTCGTTGCTTTAAAGCGGATATATGAATTGAACCGGCTTTGTTAGTGGAACCATCAGCAATAAACATTCCCAAAAATTGTAACCAATCATCCATTTTATATTGAATATCATCAAAAGCAATGTATTCAACATCTGGATATACATTTTTCATGGATTTTTGAAATCTAACCATTTTACCTATAACTTTTTCTGCTTCTATTAATTCATATTGTTTTTTAATACCACTATATTCTCGTCGTTTAATATATAATTTATGATTTAATGTACACACAACTTCCACTTGTTTATTTTTAACATAATACATTTTTCCATTATGTTCGTATTCAAATTTATTTACGGGATATTCATAACACATATTACCATTTATATCAAGTGTTGCGACTTTATGAATATTAATATCAATATCTTTAATTTCAATCCATCCAATATTAGTTAATACTTGTTGAGTTGGAAGAGCACATGCCATTTTATCACCAATGGCAGGTATGCGTTCTTCTCTCACTTTAATTTTAGCAATTCTAAAACCTTCTTCTCCTTCAGTAATAAATGATTTATCAACATATCCAAGCTGTCCTTTTTTGGGGAAAACTGACATATCATTAATTTCTTTACTTGATGAATTATTTGTTACCTTTCCAATAACTACTATTTTATCATTTAAAGGAGTATTTTCAATAACAAGACCATGATCGTCTAAAAAACTATAATCGTAACCGGGTTTAATTCTTGATACATCTTTTTTTATAACATCAGCAAATACCGTATTTGAAGTCGTGTCCCCTACTTTGGAACTATCTTCTCTCGCTTCATACATTGAATAATATGTTGTATTAAATAAACCTCTTTTAATGGAACCCTCATTAATCAAAATAGCATCTTCAACATTATATCCAGTATAAGACATTATGGCTACAATTGTATTAACGCCATTTGGTTGTTCTTCTTTATTAAAATAATCCAAATATCTTGATTTTACTAGCGGAATTTGTCCGTAATTTAATATAACGCCCATTTTATCAATTCGCATTTGGTGATTGGAATGATATAAAGAAACTGCTTGTTTACTTTGGCCGCATGAAAATGCATTTCTCGTAACAGGATTGTTTTCTGGAAAAATAATTTGATTTCCCATAACACCAAACATGAGAGAAGGTTCAATTTCAACATGTGTATAATATTTATTATCTTTTATTTGAGAATTATTCCCAGCAATCATTAATCCTTCTTCTTCTGATACATCAACATAATCAATTACGGATTTATTTTTTTCCATTTCAGCAATAATTAATTCATTTGATTTTAATGTTGGATATAGTTTATCAAATGTATAAATTGTATTATTTTTATAATTAAATGTGGGGTCCTTTTCACCTGTAAACCCGCTAATTATTTCTTGCCATGTAAATCTTCCAGACTTTATTATTGATAAAACATCACTTCTATTAAAACTTACCTCTTTTATTTTTTTAACTTCCAAATCCTTTCGTTTTTTCTTATCATCTTTATCCAATAAATAATATATAGGTCTTGTCAATCTCCCAGCATCTGTATATATTAATATTTCATTTGCTTCGTAAAAAAAAGCAATACTTAAATGAACTGGTAATAAACCATTTCTACGATATAATTTTAACGATTTTACAAATTCTATGGGATTTTCTATACCAGCAATCCAATTACCATTTACAAATACTTTTGTTAAAGCATTCAACAATTGAGAATCACATTCTTGTAAAATACGAATTGGTGTATTGGCTCTAAGCCATTTTATTATGGGATCACAAGAAAATCCGCTTGTTATTTGTGTACTTACAGCCAAATGTTTATGTAATCCAATATTTCCACCATCTGGGGTATCGACTGGATCAATATATCCCCATTGTGAAGAATTTAATTGACGAGGTCCTACAACTTTTGCACTGGCGTCTAAAGGTAAATTCAATTTACGTAATTGAGATATAAAAGTATTCCAAGAAAGTCTATTTAAATCTTGAACCACACCTATTTGTTTTGTTTTTGCTGTGGCTCCCCAATTTCCTTTAAATGCTTTTTTAAAACCCGTTTCTATTAATCTATCTTTGAAAAAATCAGTAAAATTTAATTCAATAAGATGAGGAAAACTTTCATTTTTATACATATCTTTATGATAATAGTGTTCACGATCTATTTTTAATGATATATCTCTGTGTTGAATTAAAAAATATTCGCGAAATAAATCATATAATAAACTTCCAGGTAACTCTATTCGTTTAAAACGAAAATTATCTCTATCTGTTGGTTTTTCATCTTTATTATATACCTTCAGCATACGATAAACCATATATCCAATAAAATAAGCTTTATCTAAAAAATTATCACCTCCTATATGTGGTAAAAAATAATTCATTAAAATATCATATACATATGTTATAGTTCCAAATTTTGTGAATAATGCTATATATTCCAATGCGGTTTGTTGTGTAAATATTTTATTTGCGTCATGAACGGATGGTATAAATAAATCAACATAAGAACTATTTTTATCCAAGTCTAATAAACAATGTTCAATTATACTTTTATCGGAAACAATGCCTAATGCTCTCATAAGAATAAATAGAGGAACAGGTTTTCTTACATTTGGAACCATTACTAATATTTGAGAATTGGATAGAACAGTTGAAGGAGCGAGAATTTTAACAGAAGTCGAACGAACTGGTTTAGACGCGTCTTCACTTACGGAGCGAATATCTGCTGAATAACTATAAATATTAGTATCTTTTTTATATTTTTTTACATAAAGCATATTGTCTGCGAATTTCTCTTGTGGAATTATTGACTTTTCTTTACCGTCAATTATAAAATATCCACCATAATCATTTCTACATTCTCCCATATTAAATCTCGCTTCAGGTGTTAATCCTTTTAAAATACATAAATTGGATTGTAACATTATTGGAAATCTTCCTAAAAAAGCCTTTTCAGTTTTTACTGCTATTTGTTTCTCTCCATTAATATAATATAATGATTCTGAATATACTTCATAATGAATTGTAATACCATATGTCATATTACGAAGTCGTGAATCATTGGGATACATATAATGTGCTTTTTTATCAGTCATATCATCATAAATTATTGGTTTTCCAAAAAATAATTTAGAACCATCTTTTCCTCCCAAATATACTAAACATTCATTTCTTAAAGCATCTGGATCATCTTTATCCTCACGTTCAATAAAACGGATTGGATTATTTTCATTAAATATACTTACTATTCCTTTGCTAAAAAAAGAATTGTATGACTCTAAATGATGGTCTACTAAATACTGAGGATTATCTCTTATATACTTGTCAATTAATTTCCAAGACACTTCTTTAAATATTTCATTCTCTTTTTCCATTAATATTATTATATAATAATAACTTTTTATATTATAACATTTTACAATATAACAATTTATATTAGATTTTAATTAAAATTGAAATTAATATAAATATTTAATTCAATACATATTGGTTGATTATTTTAGATATTTGTCATGAATATACAAAGTTAATTATTATGTTTCATTTTTTTATTTTTATCGTATTATTTTTTTTCATCATCCAGTTCTTTTTTTTCATCATCCAGTTCTTTTTTTTCATCATCCAGTTCTTTTTTTTCATTATTAATTGGATTTTTGGATAATATGGAAATATTAACTTTATCAATATGAGGGGGAATTACAAAATTAAATAATTTTGAAAATAAATGAAAAAAGCTAATAAAATATCCGACTAAAAGAATTATAAATGCGACAATATCACTTTTGTATATTTTTTGTTTTAAATAAACTTGATTGATAATGAGAATAAGAATAAATTGAAGTATAATTAGTAAAAATATATTTTGAGTGGGGGATACGAGTTTATATGTGTGTCCTATATCAATAGCAAAAGTCATGATAAACCAATTAATCCAAGCAAAAGGTAAGCACATTGTAAGAGATTGATAATAAGTAAGGTTTTTATATGGGAGAGATATATATTGACCAACCATGGAGAATGATTGTGCAACAATAAATAATACAAGATATGTGGTGTATTGTAAAGATTTTGAATTATAAAAATCTAAAATCATATTGGTAAATATATTATAAGAGTATATAATATAATTCATATATGAAGATGGATTGGAAAATGATAAAAAATATATCATTATGGATTTTTCTAAATTGTTTGATTGTCATGTGTATGGATTTAGCGCTTTTTACCCAAACAACATTTAAAGAAGGAGAAGCGTCAATTTATAAAAAGGTTCTTACGAGTGAATTTTGGGCTACCATGGAATGGCTTTTTGTGATACCATCTCAACGAATAGGATATACTTTTTTAAATCCAGCACAAATGAATCTTTCTTCATTCGTGTTTAATTTTTTAGGACAAATAATTACAAATAATTTTTGGTTAAAAATCCCAACAACACTTGATGATTATGCTGGAATGGTGATAATATTATTGGGAATGATTATTTCAAAGTTGAGATTGGTTGGATAATTAATTTGATACCATAAATAATCCAGCAAGTATTGTCATAAGAATAAAAGGAACAAGTAATAAGAACCAAGCAATTTCTCTGTGACCGTCTTTACATATGAGATTGAGAATCCAAGTCCAGAATAAAATGTATATAAATTTAACAATAAAAATGACTGTTGTATTTGGAACATTTCTGTTAAATGAACCTAAACTAAAAACATTTCTATTGTTAATATTTTGTAGTATAACAGCGATTAATCCAACAATGGAGATTGAAAAATAAAGGAAAGCAGGAGTGCATAATTCTTTTAATTTTCTAGGAAAAGGCATTATGATATAATATTAGAAAAAAATATATTTTTTAATATTATAAAATGATTAATTGATTGATTGTATTTATAATTAAAATTTATTTGAATGCATAATTAGTTCTTGTTCATATGGTAAAGGATTTGTTGGAATATCATATCCTCGTACACTATTATACGCACTACCCAATCCATAAGTACCAATTCTTCCAAGATTTACTAAATCTTGTGGAATTAATCCACTTCCTTTAAATTTTCTTTTTTTTCCACCTTTAAATATTGGTGGGTAAATACCATTATTCCTTTCTGATATTATACCCATTGTTTGTAAATTACCATTTTGTTCTGTGTTATTTTCATAATAATTGGATTGACCCGCGTTTTCATTGATATTATAAGGAGATCCAATTAAAGGTGGTGGGATATTTGACATGCTCATACCCATACCACCGGTCTGTAAATTACATCCACAACCACCCTTCATATTTTTTCTTCTATTAATTGTATAACGAGAACACCCTTTTTGTTTCCATAATCTTTGTGATTTTTTATTTTTATGCGTTTTATTTTTTCGCATTTTATTTTTTTTTGTTGTATTTCTTCGTCTCATATAATATATCTAAATATTATAATTAGTGTTTTCTGTTTTTCCTTGAACGATGTTTTCTACCGTGATGTTTTCTTTTAGTTTGTCTTAATAAAGAAGATCCTCTATCAACACTTTTAACCGCAAATCCAATCCCTTTTTTCAAAAACTCAATAATACCAGATACACTTTTATTAACATTTAACGCGGATGAACTTCTTTTTCGTCTACTTGACATTATATATTATACTTCTAAAATTAAAATTTATATTGATTATTAATTTTATTATTAAATTTAATATTAAAAAAATTGATATAATAATATAATAATTTAAATACACTATTATATTATAATACAATGATAATTCCAATTAAATGTTTTACATGTGGTATGGTATTGGCTGATAAATATCGTTATTATACTCAAGAGGTTCAGAGACGGAAAATAACAAAACGAGATTTAAATGCGGATTTGGATATTAATAAAATTGTTTATTTAACAAAAGAGTTTTCTGAAAAAACTCCTGAAGGTGAAGTTATGGATAATTTAGGATTAACGAGAATGTGTTGTAGAAGGCATATATTAACACATGTAGATATTGATTAAATACACTTTTAGAAAAAGTGTAGCAAAAATCCCACCCGAGATTTTATACAAATTATATTACCATTTAATATTATAATAGTCACAACAATTTTTATATATTTTTGTAATATTACTGTCCATAAATGTTTTCTTTAATGCATTAATAATATTTGTTGTATGTTGTTCAAATGTAATATACTGTTTTAATGTTGTTATAATATTATTTGGGTAATTTTGTAACCAAACTTGATGCCCATTTTGCATTTCACAATTATTATGTAATAGTTTTTTGCACATAATAGTAAATTGATATTCATTTTTTCATAATGTTGCGAATTTTATTATTTTATCATAAATATCATCGAAACTTTTTGTAAACAATTCTAATATTAACATTTCTGATTCTTTTTTATACATACCTCTTAATTCATTTTTGGTTATTCTTGCACCAAATTTATCACCAAATAAACTGACACAAATTATAAGTAAGATGGTAATAAATAATTTCATATTACAAATGTATAATGTTATAACAATTATATAAAATTATATTTATATTCAATTTTTATTATTATAAAAATTATTATTTTATATTTTTGAATATTTACACATTTTACACTTTATATAACCTCCTCGGAGGTCAGTCGGGGACCGAGAGGTTAATATTATAATTTCAATTATTTCAAATCTCGGGTGGGATTTTTGCTACACTTTTTCTAAAAGTGTAATTATCTAGTATATTTTCCAACACGAGAGAAAGAGTCAACAATAAAAATAATAAATATACCTAAAAATGAATAAAGTATAATTTCTTCAGTAATATTATTAGTTTTTTCGTCTTGTTGTTCCTCAAGTAAATTAATCATATAATTCAATTTATCAATCAATACATCTTGTGAATTTTGAGAATTACTATATTGATTATTTTGATTGTGATTATATTGTGGATGAGTTGGAGGGGAGAGATGATGAGGTTGTTTTTTATACATTTCTTCGTAATTGGGTATAAATCTTTTATAATAATCTTCATTTTCTTCTGAATCATTCATTGATCCAATAAATGAACTATAATTTTTTCCTAGATTGCTGCTAATACTATTATTAACATTGCTGCCAATACTATTATTTATACTATTATTAGTATTATTATCTCTTGTTTTCGTGTTTTCAACTCCGGATGACGAAGGAGGTGGTATTGGACTAAAATTTGATAATTCATTTGTATATGTATCTGGTAAATTGTGAATGGTTTTTAAAACCGACATTGCTTTATTTGACGGCATATCATCTTTAGGTGATGTAAAATGTTTTTGTGTTTTATTTTTAGATGATATTCTTTTTTTTTCAATATCATCAGTAGCTACTTGATAAGATTCCTCATTAAATGGTGCCGCATACATTGCTAAAGACATTCTTATAAAAAAATAAGATAATAATTTAGAATTCATACTGAAATATATAAAAAAAATATTAACTAATTATATGAAGTTATTAATTAAGAATAAATATAGCATAATTGTTTTATTATTCACCATTTTATTTATCTTTTTAGACCAACAAAAAATAAAATTGTTATTTGAAACTATTTTAGGAAGAACTATATTAATTTTATTTTTTTCTACAATTACTTATTTTAATTCCTTATTAGGCGTTGGAGTTGTTTTGATTTTTTTAGGGTTATATAATTCTAAAGTATTTGAAGGGATGGAAACGGAAAATAAAAATGTTGAAGAAAATTCAAAACTATCTTCTTCTTCTACGTCCGTTCAAATACAGGATTTAATTAACCTAGTAGCAAAATCCCCATTATCAAAATCCCCATTATCCACACCTTCCATTACTCCTTCCGAGTCTATAACTAATACAACAACAAAATCATTATTTTCACCTTCTGCTGCTCCAGTTGATAATAAACCAAATATAAAAATAAATACCCTAGATAAACCGGTTATTAAGAAGCTTCCGGATAAAATAGATATTCAAGCTGCGATAAATCCAAAAAATTCTAAATCGTTTCCGGAAATATCTACAACACCTTCAACTGAACCCATGTCTAATGTCTCTGGTCCTGAAGGATTTCAAAGTAAGTATTCATTGATATAATTATTATAAATCAATAAATGAATTAATTGAATTAAATGAACGTATTGAATTTGATGAATTTATTTTTTTTTTTTCATATAATACTTCTTTATTATTACGTATTTTTTTATTATCATGTTTCAAATTATCAATTTTATCATTATTATTAGGATTGTTTATGGGGATTATTTTCGAATTTAAATTAAGATCAAAAAAAGATAACAAACTATTTCTACGAGTACCACGTTGCGGTGATTTCGGAATTTCAATCATATCATTCGTTTTTGGATTTAATACTAATAACTTATCTTGTTGAATATTAGTTATAGATGAATTTTCAACTAATTTTTCATAATTATTAAAAACGGTTTCTAAAAATAACGAACCTTTAATCGTCCTATTATTTTTATTTAATGATAACATCTTGTATATATCCAAACCAAGAATATGATATTCTTTTGAACAAATTAATTCGTTTTCCAATGAAGATTGTATTGATAAATATAATTCAATGGAAGTTATAATACCACATGTAAGAGATAAAATACAAGTTATAACACTAATAAATTTTTGATCACAATATGGTTGTAATCCAACTGAAATAACAGAATTAATTCCAGCAAGTATAATGGTGGGAATGCGAAAATATTTAAGAAATGATTTTAGATGAATATATTGTTGTTTATGAAAATCACTTAAAATAACGCAATTATTTCTAATATTATTTACTATTAATTCAATATCATCAGTCCATGTATCTTCAATACTTTCTTCATTATGAAAATTTTGAATTTTACTTAATCGTGTGTTATTTGATTGATTCATATATATATATATATATATATATATAATGAATTTTTTCTTTGTATTAAGAAAATAAATTCATATTAGACGCATTACTTTATAGGTATAAATATATTATTTTTTCATAAATAATATTCATAAATAATATATTCTTATATAATAAGAATATGGTTAAAAATAAAACAGTAACTCATACAAATCCTGTAAATAATTCATTACATGAATATAGTAAAGTATCATTTTTCGCACATCCCTTTCAATATATACACGACCATATTTTATATTTAAATAGTAGTAAATTTTTTGCAGGTATTATAATGATTATGTTGAATATTGGTTCAAAATTTATTTCAATACAATTTAGTAAATCAACTGAAGAATATTTAAAATATACATTGAGTAGACAGGTATTAATTTTTGCCATGGCATGGATGGGTACTCGTGATATTTATACCGCTTTAGGATTAACTGCCATATTTATAATATTATCAGACCATTTATTTAACGAAGAAAGTAAATTTTGTATTGTTCCTCATAATAAACGTGTTTTAAATAATTTGATGGATGAAAATAAAGATGGAATTGTTTCTGATACTGAAATTAATTCTGCGATTGCTATATTAGAAAAAGCAAAAAAAACAAAACAATTACAAGCACAAAAGGATGCTTATAGCAAATTTAAAGAGTATGATGATCAATTACCTACATTAACAAGTTCCACATCATCATAATTTATTAATTGATTAGAAATAAAATATTACACTTGTGATGTTAATATTGATATAAATAATTATTTATATACAGAATTATTTATATATAAATATATTTATATATAAATAATATATGTTGGGAACAAGTCAATCTCTAAATATTAAAAATATAGATTCAACTAAAAATTACCCCAAATCATTAACAATTTTAATAAATACAAGAATTCGTGGTAATAATAAATTAAAATATAAGCCATCAATGTCAATCCCTTCATTAAAAGAAAAAGATTATGATACAATATATTTCGACCCATTAATTCGTTTAAAACAAAATGCTGTTAATAATATTCCAGAAGGATATCCCGAAACTGAATTATATTCACAATTTTTTAATAAAAATGAATTTGATAGTTTATTGGCAAGATCAACTGAAAATTTTTCAATGCCACGTGTAATTACATTGGAAAAGGCCACACAAGATGGTATTGTAAATAATAATATAGATTTTACTTTAAAACAACTTTTAAAACCCAATAGTATTTTTTATATTAAAGGAGAACCATTTACAATTTCTTCATATCATTGGAATTACGGAGATTGGAAAATAGATACAAAAAATTTTGAAAAAACATTTGAAATGTCTCCTCATGGATTGGGTATAAATTATTCATATATTGAAAATAAATTAAAAAATGATGAAAATTCAGCAATGATGGAATTATCTCAATTTAAAAAAAAATACCCTTCTTTTGTTCTTCAAGGAAAAGAAGATAAATATTCACAATTTAATATGGACAATGAACCAATGACTAATATAATACCTCAAACTTTAAATATAATAAATTTAAATCCAATAACAAGTAATAGTGCTGTAATAAATCCCCAAATACAACAAAATTTACCATCAACGGTTAAAAAATTAGTTTCCAAGTTATTAGTATTTGAAAGTCCTATAAATTTTTATCCAGAAACAATGCCCAATCTACAAAGCGACCCAATTTCATTATCTCTTATATTTTATTCAGATCGCAATTATTTAAAAGATACAAGAGATAATATAAAATTAAAAAGTATATATGATTTCTGTATGAAAAATTTATCGGAACTTAATAAATTAAATGATGAATACAAAATAAGTATAGGATTGGAAGATAATACTGTAAATAAATCATCAATAAATAAATCATTATCTATTTTTAATATAAAAAATGATTATCATACACAAGTTAATATTTTCAAGGATTTGGTTGAAAAATCTTATGAAAAAAATCCTTTTACTGGTGTAAATACAAAAATTAAAATTGAAGATTTATATAATATATCAAGTCCAATATATATAAAATTAAAACAAGAATTTATAACAATTTTTCAAAAAATAATAAATTTAAAATATACATATTTAATATCTTGTAAAAACACCTATATTTTGCTTTGCGACAAGTTAAAAAAACAAGATATTTATATCAAATCGTTTATAGAATTTTATACATTATTGTATTCTGTATATTTAAATAAATTAAAAATGGCTACAACGGATGAAGACAAAAATAGAAATTATATGATTTGTAAAATAATTGCATCAGATATGAATTGTTATACTTTATTAAGAGAGAATGGAGAATATAAAGAACAATTATCCCAAATATCTTTTATTGAATCCATAACAAAAGAATTTACAAATAATATAAATAAAATAAAAGAAATTAATTTACAAGAAGAATTTTCAAAATATTATAATAATTATTATTTATTAAGTATTGAAAATAAAGAATATGATATATATTATAAAAAAATATTATATTTAAATCAAAAAAATGAAACAATAATATGGAAAGTTGTTGAAAATTCAACATTTGAATTTTTTAATATAATAAAATATAATACAAATAATTCAATTGAAAATACATTTATATTATTTAATAAATATAATTCAACATATACGAATAAAGAAGATAATAAAAACTTTTTTTTACAATTAAAACAAGATGATAAACCGATATCGCAAAAATCATTTTTAGTTTTTTCTAGTTTAAATAAGAATAAAAAGTATTTAAAACAAAAAGAAGAATATTTAAAACTTGAATTAAAAAAAAGAAATTGTTATGAATTAATTACATTATATTCAAGAATATCAACAATTAATTATGCTAGACAATTATCTTTATTAACAGCAGAGCGTAATTTATATTATATAAATAAAAATATATTTTTAAATTTTGAAAAGTATTATAATTATATAAAAAAATCACAAATAAATATTTCAATGATATCTGAACCCGTTTTTTGGAAAAATATAAATATATCTCAAGAAATTGATAATAATAAACTCGCCATTATAAAAAATGGAACTTTATTAAAAAATATTGAAATAAAATTAATAGATATAAATAAATTATTTAAAAATTCATTAAACATATTAATTCCAAATATATCATCACTCGGAATTTTATCAACATGTGAATCAATTGTAAATGAAACTGGAATAATTGAAAATCTCCCCACAAGTACAAATGATGAATTATTTATATCTTTTTTTAAAGAGTTTCAGAAAAACATAAATAATGATAAAAGTTTTAATTATTATATTAAAATTCTTTGCATGACAAATTTACCTAATATTAATAATGATAATAAAATAGTAATTGAAAATGATGTCAATACTTGGATATGTGTTAATAATAATTCCATCGATTCGTTATTTATATCGGTTTGTAATATTTTAAACGGACAATTAATCACAACTCAAACAACAACACTAAATTATTATGCGAAAACTAATGGAGATAATATAAATAATGTAAAAAATTATAAAAATTATAAATTCTCTCCATTATCTTTACGAAATGCTATTTATGATTATATTGTAAATAATCCACAAATAATAAACAAGTATAAACAACTAGCCATTTCTTTTTTAAAAAAAGTTTCAATAATACCGCTTTATAATAATTCCAACGTTGAATTGATTAATGAATATTTAACAATAAAATTCTTGTTACAAGATGTACCAATTGAGAGAATTTATGGAAATGCTGATAATATAAAATTTATTATTAATGATATAAAAATAATAAATAAAAATGTATTAAATGCGAATTTATATTATGGAGATGATATAACAATTGATATATTTGAAAATATATTTAAAATAAAATTTATAATAATAAATAAACTTGTTGATAAATATATTTCTATAAAAACTATTAATGAAACTAAAAAAAATATAATTGGTGATATAATTTATTATATAAAAAATGAAGGTGATGAATATGTATCACTTGGAACAATAATATCTATGGAAAATTTAATAATTCAAGTAATTGATATATTTGATAATAAAAAATATTATTTTAATTATGATGATAATAGCAATATATTCTTTTTTGACAATTATACTATTAATGAATTTAGTAATAGCTCATTATCAAATAAAGAAGAAAATAAAAATAAAGATATACAATGTGCTTTTATTTTAAAAGAATGTAATGATGAATTTATATATAGATATAATAATATTTATAATTATTTACATAATAAATTTATTTATAATATTAACAAATTACCTGAATATTTTTTACATTTATTTTTTAGAAATATATTATGGAATAAATTGGATGAAAATCCTTATCCAAGTTGGATTTTATTTTTTGAAACATTAAAAACCGATTTTCTCAAATTTAAAAAAATATATAACGATTATAATTTTTCAACAATGGATTTATATACAAATATCAGTTTAAATTATGATGGTAATAATATTGAAGAAAAAACGGTTGAAATACCAATCAAAATTGATAATTATTTCTCTCCTCCATCTTCAACAATAATTCAATTAGGTGGGGCTTATAACCAACGAAATCCAAATCAATATCAACGACATAATAACCAATATCATCTTTCTAAATATGACCAACATCGCAATAAGACATCTCAGAAATTTTTTGGAAACAAAGATTCTAAATTAACTTATTATGTAATTATTGATTTAGAATTATATCCAGGAGACAAGGGTATACCTACAACACAGAAAATAGTATTGGGGTGTCAAACACAATATGAAAAAATTAGACAATCATGGGCAAAATTATTTGGACAAGTATATCGTCCAAATGAATTGAGGATTACTCGTCCAAAATCAAGTATAGATGAACAAAAAAATGTAAATGTTCATACAAAAACAATTAAAAATAAATTATACAACAACTCAAAAAATAATACAAGACATCATAAATAATAATTTATATATTGACATCAATTCAGTACTATTACTATAATTATTAAAATTGGTACAGTAATGGCAAGAACAAAAAATAAACGAATTATATTATGTAAATATATACCAAAAACTGGATCATTATCTTTATCAATTAAATTTACATTTAATGTGTCTGGTTCATTTATATCAATTGAAATCATTATTGTTAATAAAGTTTTCTCTCTATATTATTTATTAAATACATCTATTTTTACAAAAAAAATAATGAATATTAAACCATTCTGCTGTAATGTGTAATATCATTCCTGTAAAAAACATATAAATAATGTTTGACTTGAAACTATCGGAATTAAAAATTTTTGATAAAATAAGTCCAATAATTAAATATAATAATCCTTCAATTATACTTTCAAATACTAAATTATTAATAGGATAATTATTTGTATGAAATATTTTATTATCTCTCCCCAATTGTTTACAAGCATATCCAAATTTACAATAATAATTATGAATGTATAAAAAATACCCCATTAAATGTTTAAAAAATCCTGTAAAAAAAAATAAAAAATATTTATTTATTATAAATAATGAAAATAAATAATAAAATAATATACTATATATTCCAACAAGAATTGATTCAAATATATAATGCATTATATAATACAATTATATATTCTACTTTTATCAAAATAATTTTGATAAAAGTTTACTAATTATAATATATAATTTCGATAAAATATAAATGATGCGATTAAAGATCTAAACTCATTGTATTTTTATCCGATTTTGGCTTTCTACGACTGCGTTTTGGCATATTACCATCAGATTGTAATTCTTTTAAATCTGTAATACTAATTGTACTATTATCATTTATATTTGATGATGACATATGTGATTGTGAATTATTTTCTTGAATATTAATTGTTTTTGTCTTTAATCTAGATAATAAATCGGTAATATCACTTGGACCCTTCATTTCAGGTCTTACAGATTGTTCCATATTAGATGATCCAAAGTTCTCTCGTATATTAATTCCATCATCTTGTCTATTATAAACTGAACTAGCACGAGAGTTATTATTACCACTTCTATTTTCAGGCATCCTAACTGATTGTGTTGCCATTGGAGGGGGTGGAGGTTGTGATGATTCGTTATTCATTACACCATTCATAAATCCGGAAAATCCTGGATTGGTTTGACCCATGGAATTAACGGCTGCTGTTTGAAATTGTTTCATTAAATCTGGATTTTGTCGTAAAATATCATCCATTCCAGGCATTGCGGATTTAAACATTGTATTTGTCATATGAACCATCATCGCACTTCCTCCAAGTTGAAATAGAATTTTTAATTCGGGGGCCAATGTTGCTCTGCTTTTATATTTTTCATATAATTCCGAAAATACATCATCATAATCAGTTAGATTCTCATTTATTTGGTCACTCCATCCGTCCAATTTAATATCAAATGGATCAAATCTGCTATTTAAAAATTCAATACCATTAATACAAGCCATTAGCATATTTCCTTGAAATTTAACAGAATTATGTTTGGATTTTTCTTCCATAATCATTTCATATTCTCCTTGCATTTCAGCGAGTGGTGATTCCATATTATATTTTTTTGTAAGATTAACACCTTTTGATTCAAGAGTTTCCAATCTTCTTAAAAACTTGAATTTTTCTCTCAACAACTCTTCTTTTGACATTTGAGGTTGAGATGGAATATGTTTATCAGGATTAATTGGTATATTATTAAATTTTCCAAAACCATCCCAAGTTTGAGAATTTGCGTTATTTGATGATGATGTTTCTGATGTAGATTGTCCAATGGATGGCGAATCATCAAATTTTACATTATATTTTGAATTATTATCTGATTCAAAATTAGATTTTCCACCAAAAATGGATGAACGTGGTTCATATAATGAAGAACTAGAACTTTCATTTGCTAAATTATTTAATTCAGATTCTAAATTATTTAAATCATCAATATTAATATCGGTATTATTGGATGATTCTTTTTTTTTATCATTCATTAATAATTCAATACCAAAAGAACTGGAACTAGATCCTGAACTTATTTTGGGATTCCAATTTGAATCTAAATCTTCGCTAAAGTTTGAAATATCAATAATATCATTATCCATTACTTGTATTTAATAAGATGTTTTATTTTTAAGTATTACGAATATAATATATAATTATTATGGGTTTTTTGAAACTAAAGTTTGTGTGGGTATAATTGGTGTAAAGTTCTCTCCAGTAATATTATTTGTAATTGTTATATCTCGGGAACCATCTAATTTTATATCTATTAATAATTTATAATTTGATATATACAATTTAATATCTCTATCAGTAGTGGAAAATGATAAAATATCCATAAAATCGTTAATTTTCTTTATGGTGTCATAATCTTTATTTATTAATTCATTTATAGTTTTTTTATCTTTGCCTATATATTCATTAGGATTTAATAAATCTAAAGATGATATATAAGTTAAAATATCATTTACATTTTCAAATTCTTGTCCAAATATTTGGATTTTTTCATAATAATTAAAAGACGAAATATCTATCGGAGTTCCATAATAATACTCGTGTTTTTTTTTTAAAATATCATTACCAGTTGTATATTCTTTTATAGTTATATCTCTTTTTTGTAAACTATCATATATTTTTTCAGCAAAATCTTTAAAATTAAAATTTTTATATTGATGTGTATTAAGTGTTATGTCTACTTTTATCATTCGTATTGAATGAAATGTATGTTGTTCTTTATCTTCAATTATAGCTTCTTCATAATTATTTAAAATATATAAATCTGTCATTAATTTAAAAAAATCCATCACACAAGCATTATATGGCCATAATTTTGGATCTACTTTATTTAAATTAAACAATGGATTTTTTTCTGAAAAACCATAAAATAAACCTTGTCCTTTTTGTGAATAATATGTTTCTTTATATTTTAGATTCCGAATATTATAATTAAGTGATTCTGATTTATCTTTTTTTAAATTTATAAAAAATTCATCTTTAAATTTTTCAGAACAATCATTTGAATTAATTTTTTCTTTAATTTTTTCATTTAAACTAGATATGGTAGCATTTTTATTATATAAAGTATAATCATATAATATTGGAGGAGGAGGAGGCGAAATTGGTGATTTAATATTATGTATATTATCAGCTTCTAAAGGAGCATTTAAATTATTTCTAGTTAATTTAAATTTTTCCAAATCTTTTAATTTAATTAATATTAAACCTTTATCATCCATAGGATGTAATAATGAACCCAAATCTGTATTTTTATACCCATTACCACGCATTTTTTTTGTGGGTATTTTTGGTATATGTCTTGGATTAGATTTTCGTTGAAAATATTCTGGGTATAAATATTCTTTTTCAGTTATAGGGAAAATATTATTTGGATTTTCGATATATGATTTAGATATTAATGTATATGGTTCATATCTTGTCGGATTTTTTAAAGATGGATTATATGTATTTGGGTCAATTTTTATATATCCAGATTGTATATTATAACCTTTATCTGAATTATGTAATAGTTCAGTAATTATATTAAAATTTATACCACTATTATCACCTGGAAGTATACTACCTTTAAAATTTATAAATGGTCCTTTTAATTGGGATAAAAATGTGTTCATATAATCTCTAAAATTTCCATTAATTAAAGAATTCTCTAATTGTGGATTTTGTAATTTGGTAATTGTTGGAGATAATGGTGCATTATTTTCTTCTTGTATTGTTATTTGTAAAGATCCATGTTTCATTTTAAAATTCATATTTCTTCCATTTTTTAATTGAAGAATATAACCCATATGATTTTTAATAAAATCTTCATAATTTACATAAATATTATTTTTATATGTTTTAAAATAATCATGTATATTTTTTTTTATATCTATTTTTTTTTTAATTATATTAATTAAATCTAAAACCTTTTTATTATTTTTAAATTTATTAATATATTTCTCAAAAATATCTTTTTCTGGATATGATTCAAAACTATATATTAATTCTTTAATATAATCTATATCATATAAACTTATAATTTTAAAAAAATAAAACATTAATATTGATATATCTTCATTATTATTAATTTCTTGTAATATAAAATCATCATTTAATTCAGAAAGTGATTTAAAAATTATTTTTTTTTCATTAGTTTCAAATATAGATAATTCATAAGGAGACATTTCTCTATTAAAAACATCTTCAAATGTAATGGATTGTTTTAATTTTAAATAATCAGCAAGTAATAAATGTTTAAATATATCATCTTTCCCTTGTACTTGCCCTTGTTCTTCTTCTATATTTTTTTTAATAATATCTAATAATTCATTTAATTTTTCTAAAATAATATCTTGTTTTTCAGAAGTAATAATATCAACTTGTTTATTAGAAATATCAAATATTTTTTTTATTCCCAACATGTCAACAGTTTTTATATTATTTCTAGTCTCAAAATAATATTTTATCTCATCATCATATTTAACTCTAGTATCTTTATTTTGTAATATTAAACATGCTGTATTACAATCAGATGAAATATTTGTTTCATTTCCATTTATATCTTTAACAGTTAATATTTGACATAATTGGTTATTTTTTAAATTGGAACATGCTAAATTAATTTCATCTTCAGACGCAGTATTATCAATTTTTAAAAGTCTATAATAATTATCATTTATATCATATGCTAATTTATTAAAATATAACAATTGAATAATTTCATTATATGATGTATTCGTTAATTTATAATTATTACTATTTTTATCTTTAAACGATGTATCTATTAAGGTTTCTAGTTCTTTAATATATTTCACGTTTATTGTTGTTTCAGGTTCTAATGGTGGTAAATTTGGATTATCTATACGATCTTGTATATCCTTTTTACGGAGATTTTCAATATCTCGTTTTGATATTTGTTCTTTGGTATAATTATTTACAAATGTATTAAAATCAGTAGTATAATTATTATTAAAATCTTGAATATCATTAATACCATTAACGGGTACACATAATATTTTTGTATTATCGTTATTAATTATACCTTGTAGGTTTAAATCGTTTTTACAACTATAAATATTATCTCCATCTAAAAAAAATTGTAATACTCCATCGTGTTCGTTATTTAATTTTTTAACAAAAATTAATAATGCGTTATTCACAGTAATTTTATCTATTTCAATATTAATAACATCATGATTATAATCCTTTATAATTTCTTGAATATTTTCTAAATAACTAATAAGTTGTTCATTATTTTTAATATTATCATTTGTAAGATTTTTACTAGAAATAGGAGTTGTTAATAAATAATTATCATATTTTTGGGATTTATTCATTTTTATTTCTGTTATAATATTATTTATGTAATTATCAATAAAAATTATATTTTCTTTTATATTTTTATAACTATTTAAAGGATCATCAATTGAAATAATAAATAAATTTTTTAAATGTTCTTCTAAAGTCGGTTTAACTAATACATTATCTGGTATAAATTTATTATAAGGTAATATTAAAACAGATGGTAATTCTATAAATGTAGATTTTATTAATTCACCATAATTACAATTGGCAGATTGTTTACAAATTAAATACTTATCATAAGAAGATAATGTTTTGGGTTTAATTGCCGGAGAATTTCCATAAAATCCATTTACAATGGCTGTAAAAAAATCTGTGAAATTTTTAAGAAATGCCCAAAAATATAATGTTAATACACCTACAAATTCATCTTTAAATATTTGATTCAATAAATTATCATTTACGGTTCCATCTGGAGATGTTACACGATTTCTAATATTTAAAAAAGATTTATTCATAAAATCACGAATAATATTTATATTTTCTGTTTCTTTATTTGATGAACTACCAAACACATAATTTAAAACAACATTTGTAGCAGCGACGTCTTTAAAAATTGTTGAAAATAAAGAAGTTAAACTATTTAAAAATAAAAAAAAAGATGAACCCATGGTTATAAAATAATATCTAATATTAGTTATTTTAAATTGATCGGCAAAATTATTCCATTCTTTAGATTTATAAGAAAATCCAATTATTTTACAACTCAAATAATTTTGTAAATATTCACTTTTCGGGTCATCCATAAAAATTGATATTATTTCATTTAATCCTATATCAGCTCTTTTTCCAAAACCCAAATACTGAATTCCTGCATTGGATGATGATTCATATATCCAACATAATTTTGGGTCTTTATAATCATTTAAAAAATTTATTTTTTTATCTTCATCAATTTTTAAATTTCGTAAACATAATAATAAAGGAAGAAGATCACTTTCATTTACACCATTTTTATCTTGTTGACCTAAATTAATATATCCTAGTATATTTTGTTCTTCAATATTTATTGATTCATTATAGTTAAAATCAGAATTATCTTTCATTTCTTTAATCATATTAGAAAATTCTGTATCTATATAATTATTTATATCAACTCCAATAATATTCTTTATAATATCATTAACAAGTGCTTTTTGTCCTTCAGCAATCCAACTTACAGGATTAAATGAAAGAGTTGATGCTACCGATTTTCTATTTTTTTCCATTAATACTGAATATGAAATTAAAAAATCTAAACCAACTGTTCTATTTTTTCTTGATTTTTCAATAAAGACCATATTTTTTATTGTAACCAATGTTATATAACTAAATATTAACTCTGCAAAATCTAAAACTACTGATATAGCTAATCCAATATAACCAAACACAACTTTAAGTAATCCTCCAGTTAATAAAGAAACTGATTTTTTCGCCATATCAATACCACTTTTAATAAAAGTGGTTGAATGTAATAAAATATTACTAGTTTTACACCCCTTAATTTGTTGTTGATATATTTCTGCGTTTTTACCCCCATTAAGTGTTTGTGTATAAATTTCCATATGCCATTTATTGGACAATGGTTGACAAATACCTAAAGCATTTTGTTGATTATCTTCGGATGTATATTCTTTAATATTTTCATTAACCTCAATGGATGATTCGGCTCCATTTTTACTTTTTTTATTAGATAACATATTAGTCAAAGATGTAAAAAAATCAACTATATCAGAAGAACCAAAAGAATACATATTTTGTAGTTCTTCTTGCTGTTTTTGTTTTTCTTCTTCACTAATACTTTCAGTTATTTCTGATTCTATTTTTTCTCCAATTTCTTCTTTTTGTTTTTCTATTATTTGTTCTTTTACTCTTTCAATATTAGCTAAGTTTGGCTTATCTAAATTAGTATTTAAATTAGGAGCTTCTACTTGTTTTGGAGCTTCATTTAAAATAAAATTTTCTTTACCAATTTGTTGTTCTGATTGTTGAACTATTTGTTGTTCTGTTTGTTGACTTTGTTCCATCTGGGTTCCAATTGTTGGTGAAAATGTAATGGGTATGGTATTTTCTAAAATAGTTAATTCTATTAAAAATCCATCAACAACATTTATTATTTCATTTTTATATTCTTCAATTAAATTAACAAAATATTCATACATATTGAATGCTTTATTTTGATTATATAATAATAATAATTTAGATTGTGAATTATAATACCTTTCTAAAAGATGCATATAAGTTCCATCTATATAGTTTTGTCCATCTATATAGTTTTCTCCAAATATATAGTCTTTTGATAAAATATTTGCGTCATCATTTTTAGCTTTTATTTGAATTTGTTGTAATTCCGCAACAATTTTTTTATATGTAATATATTCATCAGCTAATAAATCTTTTATTCCAGAGCTACCATTTTTGTTATTCATTATTGTTTCATATACTTTTTCAAAACCTTGTATTACTCCAATATCATTACTCATTAACATATTAGGAAGTGAAATATTAATTTGATCTTGTGAAAAAAAAGACTTATCTACTATTAATTCTTTATAAAAAGCGTGTAATTTAGTATTATCTTGTTCTACTGTGTTATATGTATTTAAAATTTGTTTAATAATATCGTATTTTACGATTTTGTTATCATTATTTAATTCTTTAAAATATATATATAAACTTTGAATGGGTTTAGATTTTTTTAAATCTTTATCCATATTCCCCCTCTTATACATTTCTTCAACTAATGTAGATAATTTTTCCAACATATCATTATCTCTTTTCATTGATAATTGTTTCTTAACTATAATTTTTTGTCTTTCATATGTTGAAGTTTTTTTCTCATTAGCATAAGATAAATCTTTTACCATTATTATCATTTATAGTTCTTTTTAATGTTTCTATTATATCATTAATTACATTATAATATAAATTATTTATTATACTTTTAATATTTTTTTGATCACTTGTTAAAAATTCATCTTTATAAAATTTTCTCGTAATATATTCATTAAGTTTTATAATAAAATCAGGTCTGAGTATAATATGACTTAAATCATCATCATTTTCATAATCAATTTTTTCTATTGGTCCACTACATATTGAAAAATCATTATTTTTTATATATATATAGTCTGAATATTCAATACCTTTACATTTGTGTGTAATTTCCTTCATATTTTTTGGAAATGAATTTATATTTTTTTTAACATATAATAATAATGTTTCAATATTATTAATACCGTTAGAGGCACTTTTATTTACAATATCTCTATTTTGTATATTATTTATTATTACATTATAAAATATATTATAATCAAATCCAAGAAATTGTAAATTAATATTATCATTATTTATTTCTTTTGATGAAGTAAAATTTATAAATTTTGTATAAAAATTATCCACTACATAAGTTATTTTAGTATACAATAATGTAAACAATTTATTAAATTTAATATTTAATGGTGTTAATTTACTATTTGACGATTCGTCATTTTTTATTTTTTGTATTTTTGTAATAACACTTTCTTTATGATCACTTTTATCCAATACTAATGATAATGTTTTTAAAATATTAGAAAAATTTATAAATGGTATATTTTGTATTAAAAAATTATTTGTATATGGAATGACATAAGAAAGAATTCCAGTGGAAAATTGTGATTCAACCATTGTTTTTATTCCAATAAAATTATCATTATTTTTTAAATTGTCTTTACAAAATTGAATATTTTTGTCATCAAATATATTTCCTCTATACTTACTCATATCTGTCCCATTGGATATTAATTCAGAAATACCTGTTAATATACCAAGTTCAATACTATTATTCATTTTATCTTTTTCAGATTGATCTATTATTTGTTGTAATATTTTTATTTCATTTTCATCTATATTATTTTGTTGAGTTAATTTAATAATTATTTTTTTACCTTCGTCAATTAATGTTAATAATTCTGTTTCTGAAGTTGAAAAAGGAATATCAGTTGGAGACTTGATTTCTTTTTCAATAAGAGTTTGTATTGATAATATTTTTTTATCATTTTCATTTTTTTCATTTTTATTTTTTTCAAAAATTTCATCTTTTGTAATAGCTATTATATATTCAGTTTTTAGTTTTTTATTATTTAAATCATCCATAATAACATAATTTAAACTAATTTCTTTATTATTCTCAATAAATAATTTAGATAACATCTTATTTTCCAAATTGTCTTTTTGAAATATATCAATTTTGGCATTGTCATTTTTAAATATATCAATTTTTTCTTGAATTCCTATAAGGTCAATAATTATATTTGATAAATTTTCTTCATTTTTTATTACAATATTATTTAAATCAACTAATTCTGTATCAATTGTATTTTTAATATCCATATATTTGGATAATTCTATATTTAATGTATCAATTAAAGGTATATGTATAGGTGGTTTACTTAGTTTATCATTAATATCTGTTATTGATGATTTTGTTTGATTTATTTTTAATGTTAAATTATTAATTTTAATTTGTGTTTCTCCTATTTGAAATAATTTTATTTTACATTCATTATATTTATTTTTTATAAATTGTTTAAATTTACTTGAATTAAAATCTTTAAATTCGTTTATAAATAATGAATAATAATAATGATAATACAATTTATATATATTACCATATGTATCATTTATATATTCTGTAGCTGAATGACTAATATCAATTTTTGGGTTAAAAATACCATTAGTAATTGAAGTACTAATAAATATATCATTGTTATTTTTCGCATTTTTTACAAAAAAATCATATATTTTTTTTATATCTATTAATTTATACATATCATTATTCTTATTGTTTTCTTTTTCTATTGGTTTATCTTGTATTATATCCAATATAATATATTCATTATTTATTTTTTTGATTGAACTAGCTATACTAGTAGTATCGGGTATTTTTATTGTCATTCCTATTATATTACTTAAAGAATAGTCGGATTCACTAAAATATGATTTACTATTAAAAAATGGTAATAAATTACTATATATTATTTTATTAATATCAAAAAAATCTGCCAATTTATTACCAAATTCTTGCCAAGACCTATCTTTAAAATTACCCATAATATTATAAATCTTATGATCTAAAAAAATGGCAAAAAGAGACATTGATTCTTTATCAGATATTATGGAATATATATCAATATTATATGATGGGAGTTTTTCATTTAAACTATTAATCAATGGAAGTTCTAATGCTATTTTATATATTGTATTACATACAACTATAAAACTATCAAGTAAAAAATTATTTATTATATTGCGAATAAAATTATTAATTGATATACCCATATTAGTATTAAAAAATATTTTTTTTAATTTATTAAAAATAATCGAAATGTCATAAATTAAATCACTTGATATTTTATATTTTAATTTTTTATATTTATTTGTTAACATTACATTAGTTCCAAAATATGCTTGTAATAATTGATTAATAATATTTTGAATACTTAGATTAATATATTTCCCAATTTCACTTGAAAATAATGTCATGAAATTAAAATAAATGGTTCCATCTAATATTGCTTGTGATAATAAATAAGCTCCACCTCCTAATAATGTTGGAATTGTTATAGCTGTTATTGAACTCCATAACGCAATTGTTCCAAGATATGTTTGAAAAAATAAAACAGGGTCTTTATTATATTTTTTAAATTTATTATAATAAATATCCATATATTTAAAAATAAAAAAATTATAATCACTTTTATAATCACCATCATCTGTATTATCCATTAAAATTGCTATCTGTTCATTACTCATTTTCTTTTTTTTATATTCAGCTATTTGTTTAATTTCTAATTCTATTGATAAAATAATATCTTCTCTAGTTTGTTCTTTTATTTTCTCTCTTTTTTCTCCTTCAAATTCCATTTTATTAAAAATATTTGTTGCCGTTGTAGTCAATTGAACGTATATTGATGATTCTATTATACCTATAAAATATTGAGAACTTGGTGTAATTCCAACAAATGATAACGCACTTCCAAAACCAGATAATACATCTGAACCATATAAAATTTTAGGACTTTGTGAATATAAATATTGTAAAAATCCAAAACTTTCTTTAGACGCAATTTTATTTATAGATTTAAAAGTTTCGGAATTAAAAACAGGTCCAACTGTATTTTTTAATACAATTAAACTATTTACATTTTTATAAGATTCTAATAATTGAGCAGATGTATTAAGATAGCCAGTTATGGGTAATACCATTCCTAAAAATGTTAATATACCAGTCCCCATTTTACTATTATACACTTTCATAATATATGTAATCCAGTCAATATCAATTGTATTTTTGTTATTATTGAATGTAGATACATCAGAGAAAATATTTTTACTATCAACCATTTGGTATATACTATTAAATAATAAATATATCGGATTATTTAATTCTTCTTTTGAAATAGATGTTGTTTTTAATGAACCATCTTCATTTTTCATTATTCCATATGAAATATTTAATAAATTAGTTAAATCTGGTTCAATAAATTTATCTCCATCATATAATTTATTTGCACTTATTGATAATTTAAAATTTTGATATAATTCTTTAACTTTTACTGTCTCCATTGATGTAAATAATCCAAAACCATTTAAAACATTTAAAAGTGTTGAAAAATATATATCATTATTTAAAGAATTTGTAACAATTAATTTACTAAATATTACCCATGATGTCGGATTTGTTATGGATAACATTATTAATCCTGTAAATACACATGCTATTCCCGTGGGAATGGTATAAAATGCTATAGGACCCAATAATTGAAATATCGTTGGTTTTTTATCTAGTATATGTTTTTGATCTTTTAATTGTGTATATTTTTGTTGTAATTGTATTATTTTTGAATATTTTATATCATATTTTCTTTTTGCCATTTTTGAATAATTATTATATTTTAAAGAGTTAACAATTTCTTTTTGTAATTCAGTGTTTTTATTTAAAGATGGAGGGTCATCTGGAGGAGGAATAGGAGGGGTTCCATTACCAATATTAACATTTATTATTTCATTTATTTTATAATCTTTATTTATATTTTTAAATGTGAAATTTTCTGTTATTGTTATTATTTTTAATTTAGAGATCTCATCTTCAGAAAAATAATTTATTATAATGTTATCTGTAGAAAATAACGAATTATCAATTGTTTCATTTAATAAATCCCAATCAGGTGTTATTATTTTATTTATATTATTATTTTGAATTTCTTCATTAAAAACTTCTTCAGAAGAATTAAAACTTAATGCCATATTAATATTATATTAAATATATTTTTATTTAATAATTAATTATATATATAATAATATGGGTGATAATATAGTTGATAATAATAATATAGCTGATAAGAATATTATAAATAAAAATAATCTTGGTATTACTGATAACGATGCTATTAATCCCATTGTTGATGGTGTAGAATTAAATACAAAGGATAAAAATATATGTAATGTTAAATCTCCATTTAAAAATTTAATTGAAAAATTTAAAGGAGTTCCTGATATTTTACAACAATTAAATGATGCATCTTTATTATACGATAACGCGAGTTTTTATTATAATGTGGGTCAAGATGTAGGAGCACTTGTAAGTTATTCTTGTACTTCTGTATTAGTTAATACATTACTTAACTCACCCATTTTTAAAGATGATGTGGATAGCAAAAAACAACTGACTGATATTTTAAATTGTTGTTTAACAGCTGTAAAGGATTTACAAGGCAAAGTTAAAAATAATTCAACATCCTCAAAGAAAAAAGAAGATGAAGAAACAAAAGATTGGTCTAAAATTTGTGTAAAATATCAACCACTCACATTTAAATCAGGTAGTGATGATTGTATATTTTTTAATGATGTTGCTGGGTTACAAGAAGAAAAAAAATTATTAATGTCGTCATTAGTTTATCCTCTTCTATATCCAAATTTATACCCAAAAGCTTCTAAAGGTATATTAATTTATGGACCACCAGGAACAGGAAAAACATATT
>TBL_comb47_HYPODRAFT_10001253_pt1 | contig 33082 bp, 21 predicted proteins | sample TroBogypolimnion_40_FD_10682 | JGI IMG/M metagenome (IMG submission 10682)
GCAACTGGTATGACCGGTTGGACTGGTTTGACTGGTATGACTGGCCCAACTGGATTCACCGGTTCAACTGGCACAACTGGGGCGACCGGTCCAAATACGACAGGCACAACTGGACCCACGGGATTTACGGGATTTACGGGTTGGACTGGTTGGACTGGAATGACTGGTCCCACTGGTTTCACTGGATCAACTGGCACAACTGGTTGGACTGGACCAAATACGACCGGCACAACTGGGCCAACAGGTATGAGTGGCTTTACAGGTTGGACTGGTTGGACTGGAATGACTGGACCCACTGGATTCACTGGTTCGACTGGTGTAACTGGTCCCACTGGTCAAAATACGACAGGCACTACTGGACCTACTGGTTTTACGGGATTTACGGGTTGGACTGGTTGGACTGGAAACACTGGACCCACTGGATTCACCGGAACAACTGGTCCTACTGGGCCAACCATGACTGGACCAACTGGCCCAACAGGTCCGACTGGTTTCACTGGACCAACCGGTTTTATGATTATTCCAAATGGCGTCAATAGTGGTGATTACTTATATTGGAATGCTGCTTCATCCTTGTGGAATGTCGGATCGACACAAGTTCTTATTGGTAAAAACTCCGGATTTACATTACAAGGAATTAATACTGTTGCAATTGGTGAAAATGCTGGTAATAATGGACAAAACCTATATGCGGTAGCAATTGGTTATCAAAGCGGACAAACAAATCAAGGAACGAATGCAATTGCAATAGGTGCAAATGCGGGTCAAACAAACCAAGGTTCGGGCGCAGTTGCAATTGGCTTTCAATCTGCAATCACCGGTCAAGGAACAAATGCAATCTCAATTGGTTTGATGTCTGGATATACTAATCAAGGACAAAATGCAATTGCAATTGGTTTGCAAACCGGTCAAACCAATCAAGGACAATATGCGGTTGCAATTGGCACAAACGCTGGTCAAATTAATCAAGGGACAAATTCGATTGCGTTTGGTTCAAGTGCAGGACAAATCAATCAAGGATTATATGCGATTGCACTAGGGTTTTACTGTGGCCAATTTAATCAAGGCACAAATGCGATTTCGATGGGATATCAAGCCGGTCAAACAAATCAAGGTCAATATGCGACGGCGTTTGGATATCAATCTGCACAATTTTCACAAGGCACAAATGCGATTGCAATCGGTCTAAATGCTGGTCAATCAACACAAGGACTATATGCAATTGCGATTGGATCACAAGCTGGTCAAACTAATCAAGGCCAAAATGCGATTGCTATTGGAAATACTTCTGGTCAATATTCACAAGGACAAAATGCGATTGCATTTGGAACCCAAGCTGGTCAATTTACACAAGGCAGTGCTGCGATTGCGATTGGATCACAAGCTGGTCTAAATAATCAAGGGACGAATGCGATTGCGATTGGTATTCAATCTGCAGCCACCAGTCAAGGCACAAATGCGATTGCAATTGGAATTAATGCCGGTCAATCAACACAAGGCCAAAATGCAGTTGCGATTGGATCACAAGCTGGTCAATCAACACAAGGCCAAAATGCGATTGCTATTGGAAATCAATCTGGTCAATCAACACAAGGTCAAAATGCAGTTGCGATTGGTAATACTTCTGGTCAATCAGCACAAGGCACAAATGCAGTTGCAATTGGTAATGGTGCTGGTCAATCAACACAAGGTCAATATGCGATTGCAATTGGATTCCAGGCTGGTTATGTGGGTTATTTTGGTGGTACTTATTTTGGGATTGCAATTGGATATCAAGCAGGTTATTTAAATCAATTAACTTCATCGATTGCGATTGGATGTCAAGCTGGTCAGATAAACCAAGGTCCATACAATATTGCTATTGGGTATCGTGCGAATCGTAGTAATGTACAATTTGCTGATAGTGCTTATAACGTGTCAATTGGAGCTTACGCAGGTCAAACCAATCAGCTGACGCAAAGTATTGCAATTGGTTATCAAGCAGGAAATTATTATCAAAATCAAACTGCTGTTGCGGTTGGTTTTGGCGCTGGTCAAACAAACCAAGGAATATATGCAATTGCAATTGGAAATAGCGCAGGTTCTAGTTTTCAAGGCACGTCAGCAATTGCAATTGGAAATAGCGCAGGTTCTAGTTTTCAAGGCACGAAAGCAATTGCAATTGGGTTTAATGCTGGTGTAGCTTCGCAAGGACAGTACTCTGTTGCAATTGGGTCTTTAGCAAATTCTGCAACTAATTCAATTGCAATTGGCGCATCTGCCAGTGCAACTTTTCAATCAAGTATTGCAATTGGTTATAACGTTAGTGCTCAAGTAGCGAATTCGTTTAATATTGCACCTGTTCGTAATGACGGAACAATAATAACAGGTTTAAGTGTGCTTATGTATAATCCAACGACAAGCGAAGTGATTCGAAGTACAAATACAACTGCTGCAGGAAATAAAACATTCGTGATTGATCATCCGACAAACCCAGACAAGTATTTGGTTCATGCGTGTCTCGAAGGCCCCGAGGCAGGTGTTTATTATCGCGGCAAGAGTGCGATCACCGACAATGTTTCAACAATTGTTTCATTGCCACCATATGCATCATTGATCGCCCGAGATTTCACAATACAGCTGTCACCGATCTTTGACCCGAACCATGAGTATCCTAACTTGCAATCGTCTGATATTGAAAACAACATGTTTAAGGTTTATGGAGAGAACTGCAAGTTCTTCTGGGTTGTCCAAGGAACGCGAAATGAAATTGTTACGGAACCATTGAAGTCTGATGTGGAAGTCAAAGGAGACGGACCTTATAAATATATCCACCTTTGAGAAAGGTGGAGCCAAATCCACAGTTGGGAAAGATAGAGCCAAATCCACCTTTGAGAAAGGTGGAGCCAAATCCACCTTTGAGAAAGGTGGAGCCAAATCCACTTTTGAGAAAAGGTGGAGCCAAATCCACCTTTTAGAAAAAGTGGAGCCAAATCCATCTTTGAGAAAAAGTGGAGCCAAATCCACAGTTGGGAAAGATGGAGCCAAATCCACCTTTTAGAAAAAGTGGAGCCAAATCCATCTTTGAGAAAGGTGGAGCCAAATCCACCTTTAGAAAAAGGTTGAGCAAAAAGTGATGCAACTATAAAGCAAATTAACATCATAATATGTGTTAAAAATATAATGCTCTAAATATTATATTTTTAGTGTAGTGGATTTGGTTCCACTTTTGGAAAAGTGGATTTTGGCACAACATTTTTCAAAGGGTTTTGCTCCACTTTTGGAAAAGTGGATTTTGGAAAAAGTGGATTTTGGAAAAGTGGATTTTGGAAAAAGTGGATTTTGGAAAAAGTGGATTTTGGAAGAAGTGGATTTTGCTCTACTTTTTTAAAAGTGGATAATAGTATGTCAAGGTATTCATCACGTTATGGCGAAGAATATTTAGGTCAACAATCGAAATTTAATTCAATAGACCTAGAAAATGATATATCATCTTGTCCCCGTGGTATTACTGGTCAAACTGGTCCGACTGGACAACTCGGAACACTGCATGGAATTGTCGATTACACTATTCTACCTGATTCAAATGAAATATATAGTCTTGGAGCCACCGGTAATCGATTTCTAGATCTTCATACACAATCGATTTATGTTGATAACAACACAATTTACATCGGCGATGCTTTTATCGATGCAAGTAGTAATTATGTTCAATTACCAGCAATGTCAACTATCGGAGGTATCAATATTGGTACTATCATTGTGATTGGTCAGCTAAATTCTATCAGCGAATTACCTGACACTGCTCTCGCCGGAAATGGATATATTATCAACAAGTATTTGTGGGTTGCTTTAGTAGATGGTCCAACATCTATACTCAATTGGCAGAATGTTGGTATAATTGTTGGTCCAAGAGGTGATACTGGTATCGCAGGTGTAACTGGCGTCACTGGACCAACTGGACCAACCGGTGCCACTGGACCTACTGGATCTACCGGATCAAGTGGATCTTCTGGTTCCATCGGTTCATCTGGCGAAACTGGATATACCGGTCCCAGTCAAACTGGTTCCGTCGGTTCATTTGGTTCAACCGGTTCAACTGGACCAACTGGCCCTACTGGATCTACCGGTTGTCTCGGTGACACTGGTCGCACTGGTCAAACCGGTCCAACTGGTCAAACTGGTCCTACTGGTCCTACTGGATCTACCGGTCTTACCGGCGAAACTGGACCTACGGGCGAAACTGGTGCAACCGGTTCAACCGGTGCCACTGGCACAACTGGATCCACTGGATCAACCGGCGCAACCGGATCTAACGGTAACACTGCCGATACAGGTTCAACTGGAACAACTGGACGAACTGGACCAACTGGACGAACTGGATCAACTGGACCCACGGGATCAACCGGTTCCACTGGTTCTACCGGTGCATCTGGATCAACCGGTTCGTCGGGTTTTACAGGAGCAACGGGTGCAACTGGACTTACTGGACCTACTGGACAAACTGGACAAACTGGACAAACTGGACCTACTGGTTCAACGGGTCGCACTGGTCGAACCGGGCCAACTGGCCCAACTGGCCCAACTGGATCAACTGGACAAACTGGGGTAACTGGCGCAACAGGGCTAACTGGCCCAACTGGTAACACCGGAGCAATTGGTGAAATTGGTCCAACAGGTGATACTGGAGGTTTTGGACCAACGGGTTCCATCGGAGATTTAGGAGATACGGGAATTGTCGGTGAATCTGGAATTACCGGATTTACTGGTATTGACGGAAGACGAGGAGCTACCGGTCAAAGAGGTTCTACTGGACCAACTGGTTCGGATGGTTCAACTGGTCGCACCGGACGAACCGGACCAACAGGCGCAACAGGATCGATCGGCAACACTGGAGCAGTAGGTGAAACTGGAATTTATGGTGGAACAGGTCCTACCGGTGCTACAGGCAACACAGGACCAACTGGTGCCACCGGCAATAATGGTGAAACTGGTGTAACAGGTGCAACTGGCGTGGTTGGATTTGTTGGTTGGATTGTGAAGCGTGCTGGCCAAGACGGTTTCACTGGTCCAACTGGTCATCAAGGTTACTTGGGAATGTTGGGTCAGGCTGGATATTTAGGTCCAGATGGATTTACAGGATTCACTGGGCGAACCGGAAAAACCGGTTCAACTGGTTTTACTGGTTCAACCGGTGAAATTGGTTCAGCTGGGCGTACGGGGCCAACTGGACCAACCGGTGTAACTGGACCTACTGGTCCAACCGGTCGCACCGGTCACACTGGTTCCACTGGACCAACTGGACCAACGGGAATTCAAGGCATTATTGGTGTTACCGGAGTAACTGGATCAATAGGTCCTACTGGTGCGGTCGGTTTCACTGGAATACAAGGAATCACTGGTGTTTCGGGTGCGAATAGTAAAGATGGTTTAACGGGTGCGAAAGGGTTTGTTGGATCAACTGGTCCAACTGGATCTAGTGGTCCGACTGGACAAACGGGTTCTACTGGAACAACCGGATCAATCGGTTTTACTGGTTCGACAGGACCAACCGGTTCAACAGGATCAACTGGACCAACGGGTTCAACAGGATCAACTGGTCATACTGGTTTCACTGGATCAACCGGTATGACCGGATTCACTGGTCCTACTGGTTTCACTGGATCAACTGGACCAACGGGTTCAACTGGTCCTACTGGTCTTACTGGATCAACCGGTTTCACTGGAACGACCGGTTTCACTGGTTTCACTGGTATAACGGGATCGACTGGATCAACCGGTTTCACTGGTTTTACGGGTCTAACAGGTCTAACAGGTATGACGGGTCCTACTGGCTTCACTGGACAAACTGGTTCAGCGGGTATGACTGGTCCAACGGGTATGACTGGTTCTACTGGTCAAACGGGTCCCACTAGTTTCACTGGTCCCACTGGTCAAACGGGTCCGACAGGTGCGACTGGTTCTAGTGGCGCCACTGGTCCCACGGGTCAAACTGGTCCTACTGGTTCAACCGGGGCGACTGGTTCTACTGGTCAAACGGGGCAAACTGGGCTTACAGGACCTACTGGGATAACCGGACCTACTGGGATAGTGGGGAAAACTGGAGTAACTGGGCAAAACGGACCCCCAGGTTATCTTGTGTTAGGTCCAATGGGTCCTACTGGTTTTAATAACAGTAATTATGGGTATACGGGATATATTGGCGATACTGGATTTTATGGTGTCACCGGTAGAATGGGAGTAACTGGACCAGTGGGGCCGTTGATTCAAGGGGCGATTGGACCTACAGGATCGAGTGGAACTGCTATGTTCCCAAATGGGTTGTTTTACGGGCCTCTTACTACTAGTTATTCTAATTTTATGAATTCAATATCCTCAGCTACCTTAAGTGGGGATGGAACAGTATTAGTGTGTATGTATATAGACCCGTCAGGATATCTTCGAATTTTTATATATAAATATATGACTTCATGGCAACTGCAAAGTAATTCTATAATTTCTTTGTCGGGAATAATCACAAATACTTCAACAGGTACAATGCGTACAAATTATGATGGTTCGATATATGTGTGTGGAATACCTGATTATACAAATTCCAGAAACAATCTTAATGCAGGTGTATTTATCATTCATAAAACAACAGGAACTACACGAATTGAAGGAAATATTGACGGAGCGAAACTTGGATACCTGGTAGATATATCTTATTCTGGTAATGAAATTATCGCTGCTTGTCAGTATCCACAGTCAGTGGTCAATTTGTATGATAATAATGGTACTCTTCAAAGTACTTACTATACGAGTAATAATTCTTTTATTAACAAAATATCAATTAATGGTGCAGGAACAATTTTCGCACTGAATTATCCTGGTGTAACAAATATAACTTTTGTTTCTCTTTCAATAATGTCTGATGTGTCTATTTTTTATACCACAAAAACTCCTTCGTATATTTCATTAAACCAATCCGGAAATATAATTGCATTTAGCACAGGTTCTAATGGTTTGGTACAAGTTTATAAACAAAACACAGATGGTTCTTGGTATCAAATTGCGAATATATCATCAATAACACCACAAACAATTTCTCTCAATGGTAATGGTAATCTATTGTCGTTTCTAGATGTTACAGGTAATATTCTTAATGTGTATCAATATTATTCTGATAATAATTGGAATCTTTTAACATCTGTAAATATAACAAATGTATCTAATGTATTTATTGTACAATTATCATCTAGTGGCACAAGATTATTATCAACTTCTAATGCTATTGTTTATGACATACCATTTTTTGCTGGTGCAATCACACCAACTGGCGCAACAGGTTGGACCGGACTAACTGGTTCAACTGGCGCAATCGGACCAACTGGCTTAACCGGTCAAACTGGACCTACTGGAATGAGGGGAAATACTGGACAAACTGGTGTCACTGGGGCAACCGGTAGAACTGGATTCACTGGATTTACTGGCCAAACTGGAACTACAGGATCCACCGGCCCAACTGGATCAACCGGACCAACGGGACAGTGCGGAGATACTGGGCAAACGGGTGTCACCGGATGGACCGGGAGAACTGGTCCCACAGGTTCAACTGGCGATACCGGACTAACCGGTTCAACAGGGCGCACTGGACCCACTGGACCCACTGGACCTACTGGCCCAACTGGACCTACCGGTCAAACGGGGTGCACCGGTCCCACAGGCCAAACGGGTCAAACGGGCGACACTGGGCAAACCGGATCCACTGGACGAACAGGTGGGACCGGTATGACAGGACCAACTGGCCCAACTGGCCCAACTGGATCAACCGGTCGTACTGGCCCTACTGGGCAGACAGGCGACACTGGTCAAACTGGGGCCACAGGTCGAACCGGAACAACGGGGACAACTGGACAAACCGGCGACACTGGAACAACCGGTGCCACAGGACGAACTGGTCCGACGGGAGCAAACGGTGACACAGGTCAAACTGGTGACACCGGGCGATCCGGTCCCACCGGCCAAACCGGATTTGTAGGATATACCGGGATAATTGGTGATACGGGACAAATCGGACGAACCGGACGAACAGGGACAACTGGGACAACTGGTTTCACAGGCCCTGGACGCCTAGGGCAAACTGGTCCTACTGGACCTCTCGGTGACATAACTATGATTTTAGGACAAACTGGACCAACCGGTCGCACAGGCCGAACCGGTATGACAGGACCATCTGGTCAGTTTGGACCTGGTAAAACTGGACAAACTGGGCCTACTGGACCAATCGGTGACATAACTGCGATCCCAGGCCAAACTGGTGCAACCGGACGAACAGGTGGAACCGGTATGACCGGACCAACAGGACAATATGGACCTGGAAATTTGGGGCAAACTGGTATGACAGGACAACCAGGACCCGTACTTACGATTGGCGACACCGGTTTTACTGGACAACCTGGTTTCATTGGACAATCCGGTTTCACTGGAGTTACAGGAGATGGTTATTATGGTCCATTTGGACATGATGGTGATCCGGGTGATCCGGGTGATCCGGGTGGAACGGGTACTACTGGTCCTGCAGGTGATACTGGTATCGCCGGCGATACCGGTCAGCTTGGTCCAGGCATGTTTGGAATGACGGGTTATATCGGTGCAATTGGTTTTACAGGACCAACTGGGTCTGACGGTGCAATGGGACGAACTGGACAAACTGGAATAACCGGTCCAACTGGACAAACTGGTCCTGGAAAAGTAGGTCAAACTGGAATAACCGGATTCACGGGATTTACTGGGCAGACAGGTCAAACTGGACGGACTGGGCGAACCGGACCTACAGGATCCATCGGCGACACTGGAATTAGTGGTTCCACTGGACGCACAGGACCCACTGGATTCACCGGCATAACGGGTCCCACAAGTGATACGGGTTATACGGGTTGGACTGGACGCACTGGTCTTACTGGTCAAACTGGTCCAACCGGATTTACCGGATGGACCGGCTGGACGGGAACTACGGGTTTCACTGGTCAAACGGGGCCCACAAGTGATACGGGTTACACGGGTTGGACTGGACGAACTGGCCCCACTGGCCAAACTGGACCTACCGGCTTCACTGGTTGGACTGGACGCACTGGACCTACGGGTTTCACTGGCATAACTGGTCCCACAAGTGATACGGGTTACACGGGTTGGACTGGACGAACTGGCCCCACTGGCCAAACTGGACCTACCGGCTTCACTGGTTGGACTGGACGCACAGGACCCACTGGATTCACTGGGATAACTGGGCCTACGAGTGATACCGGTTACACGGGTTGGACGGGATGCACTGGACCTACTGGTGAAACTGGACCCACTGGATTTACTGGATCGACGGGACGCACAGGACCCACTGGATTCACAGGCATAACTGGGCCTACGAGTGATACCGGTTACACGGGTTGGACGGGACGCACTGGACCTACTGGTGAAACTGGACCAACTGGTTTTACTGGATGGACGGGACGCACTGGACCTACGGGTATCACTGGTCAAACTGGTCCCACAAGTGATACGGGTTACACGGGTTGGACTGGACGAACTGGTCCAACTGGACAAACTGGTCCCACTGGATTTACTGGTTGGACGGGACGCACAGGACCCACTGGATTCACAGGGATAACTGGTCCCACAAGTGATACGGGTTACACGGGTTGGACGGGACGCACTGGACCTACTGGTGAAACTGGACCCACTGGATTTACTGGTTGGACGGGACGCACCGGGGCTACGGGTATCACTGGTCAAACTGGTCCCACAAGTGATACGGGTTATACGGGTTGGACTGGATTCACTGGTCCAACTGGTCAAACTGGTCCAACTGGATTTACTGGATGGACGGGACGCACCGGGACTACGGGTTTCACAGGCATAACTGGGCCCACAAGTGATACGGGTTACACGGGTTGGACTGGACGCGCTGGCCCAACTGGTCAAACTGGTCCAACTGGATTTACTGGTTGGACGGGATGGACGGGAACTACGGGTTTCACTGGTCAAACTGGTCCCACAAGTGATACGGGTTACACGGGTTGGACTGGACGCACTGGCCCAACTGGTCAAACTGGTCCAACTGGATTTACTGGTTGGACGGGATGGACGGGACGCACTGGCCAAACTGGCCAAACTGGTCCCACAAGTGATACGGGTTACACGGGTTGGACTGGATGCACTGGCCCCACGGGGCGAACAGGTCCGACTGGATTTACTGGTTGGACCGGCTGGACGGGAACTACGGGTTTCACTGGACAAACTGGTCCCACAAGTGTTACTGGTCCAACCGGTTGGACTGGACCCACCGGCTCAACTGGTCAAACGGGTCCAACTGGATTTACTGGGCCAGGATTTACTGGGAAAACTGGCTTTACTGGACCAACATCAGCAACGGGTAATACAGGGTTCATTGGTCCTACAGGTATTACTGGACCTACCGGAGGAAGTTTATTGGTTGGTTCATTTACTGGTGTAACCGGAACAAACAAAGGTGATTATTTTTATTGGAATAGTAATACTTCTTTGTGGAATATTGGGTCTTCTAATATCATAATTGGTTCGAATGGAGGTCTAACTCAAGGTGTAAATGCAATTGCGATTGGCAATCAAGCGGGATTTACAAATCAAAACCAAAATGCGATTGCGATTGGTAATCGAGCAGGATTTACAAATCAATATACCAATGCGATTGCAATTGGTAATCAAGCATCAGGAGTTACTAGGCAAAATCAAAATGCAATTGCCATTGGGTTTCAAGCGGGTCTTACTTCTCAAACAACTAATTCAATTTCTATAGGAGTTCAGTCAGGAGGTTGGGACGATATTAGGTTCTCCAATCAGAACACTCGTATTAACATTGGAGAACGAAGTACTACAAATGTAACTGACTCAATTGCTATTGGTTATGAAGTTTTGAAAAATAGTTCGGCTCAAACAAACCTATATTCAGTTGGTTATCAGAATATTATGAAAGACAATTCAATCTCGCTGGGATTTCAACATGGTTTTATGTATGCTTTAAACCCAGGTGGTACATGTTCAGTTGGATATCAATGTGGTTATGTATTTATGCCTGGCAATAATGTTGCGTTTGGATACCAAGCGGCTTATTCGAATACGAATAGTATTCAGACAATGAATTCAATTGCTATTGGATACCAATCTGGATTTACAAATCAGCAACAAAATTCAGTTGCGATTGGATTTCAAGCTGGACAATTTCAGGGTCAGAATTCGATTGCCATTGGTTATCAATCTGGATTTACAACTCAGTATCAAGATTCAATTGCAATTGGGACCCAAGCTGGACAATTACAAAACACAAATGCCATTGCAATTGGATTCCAAGCAGGTTCTATAAATCAAAACACTAATGCAATTGCAATTGGTGTTCAAGCTGGACAAACCAATCAAGGAACGAACGCAATTGCTATTGGGACCCGAGCTGCTGGACGATTACAAAACTTAACTGCTATTTCTATTGGGTCACAAGCTGGAAATTTTATGCAAGGTACAAATGCTATTGCAATTGGGTTTCAAGCTGGATTTACAAATCAGTTTCAGAATGCTATTGGAATTGGTTATCAAGCTGGATTTACAAATCAATCTGAAAATGCAATTGCGATCGGTTATCAAGCTGGTTATTCGTATCAAGGAATGAATGCAATTGCGATAGGATACAATGCCGGTTATTCAGGTCAAGGAGCGAATACAGTTGCTATTGGATATAATGCTGCTTTTAATGGTGGAGATCAATATTCAGTTACTATTGGTACAAATGCTCGTTATTATTCTTCGAATCTAGATTATTCTGTTGCAATTAGTGATAGCGCTGGTTATTATTATCAAGGCGGACAATCTGTTGCAATCGGAGCAAATTCGGGGTTTTATTATCAAAATGCTAATTCAGTCGCAATTGGATTTAATGCAGGACAAACAAATCTTGGTTTGGGTTCAGTTGCGATTGGTGTATCAGCTGGTTCGTTTAATGATCAAATTTCAGGTTCTAATGTTGCGATTGGATATCAATCTGGGCAAACAAATCAACTTGCTAATGCTTTTGCCGTTGGTTATCAATCGGGACAAATCAGTCAAGGTAATAGTGCTGTTGCTATTGGTTATCAATCGGGACAAATCAGTCAAGGTTCTAATTCGGTTGCTATTGGATGTAACGCAGGGCTAACAAATCAAGGTCCGAATTCGATTGCTATTGGATATTTCGCAGGAATGACAAATCTACCAGCTGGATGTGTAGTAATAAATGCATCTGGCACTCCAATTGCATCTACACCTCCTATTGGTAATCCATGGACTGTAATACAACCAATACGAACAGCGAGTGTATCTAGCAGTTTATTAATGTATAACTCATTAACAAGTGAAGTTTGGTATAGTTCTCTCCCATCAGTCATTAACAAGACATTCATAATCGATCATCCTGCCGATCTCGATCGATATTTGATTCATGCGTGTATGGAAGGTCCCGAAGTAGGTGTATATTATCGCGGGAAGGGAGAAATTACAGATGGTCACTCTTCCATCGTATCGTTGCCCGACTATGTTAATGATCTCGCATATGATTTTAGTATCATTGTGTCACCGATCTATTCTGGTTCATCAAATCCGCGATTCCGTTGTTCTGAATTTGTGGAACGAAATCAGTTTATCGTTTATGGTGCAAATGGTAAGTTTGCATGGACTGTCTATGCAAAGCGAAATGAAATTGATGTGGAACCGGACAAAACGGCAGTTGAAGTGAAGGGAGACGGTCCTTATACTTGGCTCTCCCAGCAGAGAACCTAGGTTCCTTCCACCTTTCATTGCAATAGAAGAAAAGTGGAGCAAAAAAGCTCAGAATGAGTGACTGCAAGCGAAGCGACTGAATCCGCTTCATAAAGGTTTCAAAAAATAAGATTATTATTAAAAATTTCATAACTTGTACAAGAGTTATGAAATTTTATTGGAAGCGCGCCAAAGGCGCGTGGTGCTGACCTTTTTAACGGTCTGTATATTTGTCACCATATATGCAGTGAGTTTTATAAGATATGTGATTTGTCCGCACACACCGAAGGCGCTTTTTGTTCCACCTTTCTTCTATTGCAATGAAAGGTGGAAGGAACCTAGGTTCTCTGCTTCTTAACAAAGACGCGATATCCCTTCTCCAGAACAATCATCTCCTTCTTGTATTTCTCCAAGAATTGATTGACTGCGTGATATGGATATTCAAAAGGATTGTCTGTAAAGTTACCCTCCAAAGTGTATAAATAGTCGTCAATCGCCATAATACCACCAACCTCTAACAGCTGCCACGAGAGAAACAGGTCTGTGGTAACATCCAAGCACTTGTGTGAGCCATCCACATAAATGAAATCATATTTCGTATTCGTTCGATTCATTTCCAATAAAACCGCATGTGAATCTCCCTTTACTGTAGTGACACGATCTTGCAACCCAGAAATCGCAATGTTTTGATAGAAGATATTTTCGATATTTCGCTCTTTGATCTTCTCTAAATTCTCCAATGATTTCTTGATTTCGGGATTCTCAAATATTGATCTGTTCTTCACTTGGCTGAAATCGATTTCCTCATAACTGTCCCATCGATCAACGGCAGTTCCTTTTGAATTGGGTATTCGATTCATAATCTCAACGAGAGAAGTTCCAGCAAACACACCCACTTCAAGGACTCTTGGTTCTGTCGATTTGTTGAAGTCAACAAAATGTTTCAGGACTTTCTCAAATGTCGCCTTTGCTTCTTGTCCAGCAGGTAAATCGTGTGTCCAATTCAACATACCTCCGGTTTCAAGACCATTATTCAAAGGAACATAGTGTGGGTGTGTTATAGGCGGTATGTCTGACTTTTGACCAACTGAAATTGTTTGTGTCGGCGCTTGTGTCGGCGCAGGTGCAAATGTCGGATAATTATTCATTCTCAAATTGCTCATAGTCTTCTGAACATTATTTTTCAATTCTGTATTTTGAGGCATTTTCTGGATAGGAGCGGGCGTGAATGCGGGAATAGACTGTTGTTCTTGTTGTTTCGTCGAAGTGATCTGTAAATTATTGTTATTCATATGATCTTTCGTGAGTTTCCGAGCTTGATTTTCCCATGACAACTTCGACGCCCATTCGTAGTTGGCTTGAATCAATTGTTCTCTCTTTCCCTTGTTTTCCATGATTGCAAACAATGCATCCAATGCCCTGATTTGCCATTCTTTCGTGGCCGCATCACCTGTCACACAAATGCCCCGTTTTCCCACAGTATTTTCCAACGCAGCCAAACCATTCGTAATGCAAGCGGTCTTTGATAACGCCGCTTCCACCGCCGTCAAGCAAAATGTCTCCTTGAATGTGCAAGGATAGAACCAGTACTCCGAAGTAGCCCATGCTTCTGCCAACTCACTTTTGCTCACCCAACCATGGTAGTGAATATTGTTCGCCTTGCTACCGTTATAATAATTCAACAGTTGTTTCACTTGGATCATCATTTCACGCTCAACATTATTCACCCACTTACCGTCGATATCCGCGTAAATGTGAAGCGATGCATTCGAATACCTTTCGATAATATTCGGCCACATCTGCAAAAGCTGCAACAGTCCTCTGTTCGGGAACGACGAGTAAATGAATTTGTTCGGGACCTTTGTTTCGACGATATTGAAACGAATGTTACCATCTTGGACAGACGAAATTTTATCGAATTTATTCACATCGATACCATAGTAAAATGGAACTGTTATTCCATTGAATTGTGGGAAGATCGAGAGAAAATAACTGACATGCCATTCGCTCAAACAAAACACTTTCTTGAATTTCGGATGCAACGGCAAAATAATCCCAGAAGGCGTCAAATCGTGCAGCACCATGTATAAATTTTCGACTTTTCCCTTTATCGCTACTGGAATATACTCTGAAAATCGGCTCACCATACAAGTGTCGATTTGCACATTATTTGCAAATGGATGAAATCCCGCCAGAGGAATATACTCCACGTCTTCGAACACTTCGGGACCGCGGCAGTTGCAAAATACGACAACCTTGAATCTACCCTCCTTCTGAATGTAACGCGCCATCTCAATGATATATGTCTCGGATCCACCGACCCCCTTTTTCAGAATATCGGAACCAGTCCAAGGTTCAAAACCTCCATCTGCCACAAATACAAACAACGGTTTGGACGATTGAAGAAGTTTTACATTATTCGCGATATTCATCTTGTTCAAATTCACGAAAATATTGTACCACGATTTCTGTACATCATATTGATCCGCATCCGGAGTGTTCTTCTCCAAGAAGAGACGCGCGCTTTTTTCACCCAACCCAAAATCCTCTTGTTCATAACACAGCTGCGAGAGAAACTTGGGCAGGAAATGGTAACTCAGCGTAGGCTTCAAACTGTACTGGCAATGTACTGGATATCCAATCTCAAACGCACGCTTGAAATAATCAAACGCTTTGATCTTGTCGTTCTCCAAAAAATAATGGATTCCCAGAAAATATAGTGAATCGGGGCGCGATTTGTCGAGCTCGTACGCTGTCAAGTAGAGCTTCTCGCACAAATCCCATGGCTTATTCAGTTGGAAGTTTGCCAATCGCGCACCTTCGAAAACCGCATCGATCTTCTCCTGCAAGAATCCTTGTGTCGGATGATCCGCGCGCTGCATGAAGTACTGGAACGCCTTCTCGTGCTGTTGCAGCAAATTGTAGGTCTGCCCCAAGTAATAGTGCGTCCTGGAATTGTCGGGGTCGTCCTCCAACTCCTCGTACAGCAACTTCAAATCTAACTCCTTGCGTCCCATGGTTCTCTCTTCCATATATTCATAACGACCATCTTCGATTCTGGTTCGCTCAATGGGAATAATCACATTCATATTGTCCTTCTCTTGTATGACCTCGTGGATTTTATACATATATTTGAGCTGGCGATGCGTCTTGAGAACGCGGTTCGATGCATACTCCACATCGTCGCTCTTGATATACAGGCTGAACGAATCGGCAAACTGGTCTCCGCGGACCTCCTCCAGGAAACCACGCAAATCGCCGGCAATTGTGTATGTGTCATCCATCATCAGCGTGAATTTGCAGTCCTGTCCTGCCAACTCGAGGAGACGGTTGCGGCTGTCTCTAAAGTTGATGAATTGCTCCTGGTATAGTTTGCCCTTCTTCTTTCCAATAAGAACCCTCTTGATGATGTCGAGTGTGTTATCTGTGCTACCCGTATCCAAAATCGTCCAACGATCGACCAAATGCAAGTTCTTGTTCAACATATCCTCAAATTGCTCGCCTCCGTTCTTCACCATGATACACAAATTTATAAGGTTATCGTACTTAAGCTGATTCCCATTCAAGAAATAATAGAACGCATTGCAGAACTCGGTGTATCGTCTGTCAGGAATATAAACAGATAGATTCGTATTCTCGAGAGAAAAGGAATGTCTGTAGTAAGAATTCATCTTACTGTCCGTCGGCGCAACTACGACGGGCTTAAATTTTAGAATTAAATCGAGATTGCTATTTATGTCATCCATATACATTAGGGTTTCTGTCTGGAGTGAATCTAGCGACCATTTTACATTTCGTATGTCATTGTTAATAAAATTTTCATATAAGTTTGTGACATTGTCAGTTGAAACACCAACTATAAACATGGTCTCGAATACAGTTGTGCAATTGATCGGAACATACCCACCGTGGGAAGGATTCGTGAAAATGCACTGCTTGATACCATGCGCATCGACTAAATCTTTCAATAAAGAAACAACTCGGTCATTGGTTCCCACGTCATCCAAAATGTTCAGGTTGTTATACAACTTGTGCGGAATAACCTTGAACTCATTTGGATGGACCTTATATTTTAATTTATCGATTTCGATAACGCTCATTGTTTATGAAATGATATAATCAAATTTGTTTATATCGTTTTTATACCCTTGAAGATTTACACAATTTTACATTTGAAATGACAAATTGTGTAAATACAAATATAAGTTTGTAAAAATGGGCGTTTCAAATGAGAAAAGATGTAAAAAAAGTGTAAAAGTATTTCATAACTTTGACAAAATTTATGAAAAAATATGTAAATAAAAATATATTTGTTTCTATCTAAGCTTGCAGTCGCTTCGTTTTTTGGCTCCAATTTTTTTCTCGGCTAAGCCTAGTGGATTAAATTCCGTATCTCGCAATGACCACCCACGAAGCCTCTTCTCATCATATGTATGATTGACATCTGTTTTCTTGTAAAGATAAAATCAAATTTTATATTTATCCACTCTGCCTAGTACTCCGGCGTATGCTTCTTGAACAAACACCCCTGTGGGCTGATCCCTTTCAGATCGACAGTAACGACCTCGGGGTTCTGATTCGAGCAGTCAGACATCCAAATTTTAATGATACAGAAATTTTTCTTAGGTGAAATGGTAATCCCTGTCACATTGTTAACATAACCAGATTGTTTGCTAACTGTGCCACCGACAACAACATAACTCAACTCCTTCCAAACTTTATGAACACTCTTGTTTGAAATCTTGTAAGAGAAACACCCACCATTCCGATTCTTTGGGTCCTCCCAAGTTGGTTTGATTCCATCGCGCATCATAAACAACATGCAGTTCTCCACAAGAATACTGGGAAGCGTCTCTGTAACTGCGATCGTTTCCTCAACAGTAGAATAGGTGAAGATCTTGATGTAGCTTGAGATGCTCCAGTCGGTATTGTGAGGTAAATGTGCCCAAAGCGTCCATTTGTCAGATAACAAGTTATGCTCTTCAGATGGAGCTTCAGTTGTCATTGTGGTGGTTTGGGTTACCATTTTATAATAATATCTATTCAATTTTTTTTATATTGTTTTTTACATATTATTTTAGTTATTACTGGAAGTGGATTCATCGGTTTCAGATTCATCGGTTTCAGATTCGTCGTTTTCAGATTCGTCGTTTTCAGAATTGCCGACAGTAATTATTTCATAATCGTCCTTGTTCAGTCTCAGAATTTGTCTCTCGTTAAACTCAACTCGGCTCACATTCTGATCCAATATACAAACTGTATATTGTTCAGGTAACTCAATATCAAATTCCTTTGCTAATAGATAACCAATCACATCAGAATTAAATTCGTTATTCACTACATAATATGTGGTCTTTACATTGTCAAAATTGAGTTTGATCGTTGAATCGCCGTATTTTACTTCAACCAGTATAAATTTATAACTTGTCTCATCGCAATCATATACTTCATCATCCGGCAGGCTCTTGTATATTCGCTTCTTTCGCATGGTCTTGGCATCGTTCAATTGAATATATATTGCGAACTTATAGTCAGTTGGTGTATTCTGATCCAACGATAGCAGTTCAGTATCTGTAATGTAATTATCACCATCGTCCAAGATTAGTTCCAAGTTATTTCTAATAATGTCATCATGTTCAAAATGAGGATGTATATGTTTGTCGTGGAACTCTTCAATCATATTATACAAGTACAAACTGTGATATAATAGCTTTATCCATATTTGTTCGTACAATTCCGGATACTTGGTTCGTCCGCATTCATTGAGTAGAAAGATAAACAATATAACATCTAGTGTCAGGAAAAACATATGTATCTTTATACGATGAATATGTTTTTATATTTATATCATTTTTGTAATTTATAACATTCGTGTTATTATTCAAAGAACGGCTCTCCATCCTTCAGGTATCCGATCTTTGCACCGACATCGCCATCTGCAGTTAGCGCATATATGATTCCATTCTCCTCGTCGTTCGTGCAATAGCTTACATCGTCAATCTCAATCTCGAACAGTTCCTCCTCATCATCCTCTGGCGCAGCACTGACTGGCGCAGCACTCATTTGTGCAGAAGGGATTGGCGTAGCAGTGGAAACCTCATCTTCTTCATCGGATAATTCCTCTTCTTCTTCCTTTTCCTCCTCCCCCTCTTCTTCATCCTCATCTGCTTCCTCTTCCTCCTCATCCGCTTCATCCTCATCCGCTTCATCTTCATCCGAGTTCTCGGCTATTTCCGTTTCCTCCTCCGTATCGCGAACAACAATCTCAATAGTCAATGTAATATTTTCCTTATCTTCTGAAGGAGTCACAATCTCAGGCTCTTGATTAATCGCCTCCATTATTTGAGACTTCACATCTTCATTGAATGCCTCCATTATTTGAGTCTTCGCCGGTTGATTGATGGCCGCCATTATTTGAGTCTTCGCCTCTTCATTGAATGCCTCTTCTTGCGCTAGATCGCACTTCGCCTCCATCCCAGCGAGCTTCAATACAGCAATCTCATCCTTCATTTGTTGAATCTGCTTCTCTAGGTTATCATACCGAAGGTCCCTCTCAGGAGTAAGATTATGAGATTTGCTGAGGAGACCTTGAAGTCTAGCAACACAATTGTGCGTCTCCTCATACAATGTATATTTATCTTTATAATCAGCCAAAAGCTTATCAAGACCCGTCTTCAAAACAACAGTCACTTCCTTTATTAGTTCATCAGTATTTACGGGCATTTCGTAGTTAAGTATGTGACGATTCGTTTAATATGATTTATAAAATAATTTAGCTAAGTTACATATGGTTGTAATCGAAGATACTGTAAAAATCGAAGATACTGTAAAAATCGAAGATACTGTAAAAATCATCATGCGTCAGACCGACCTAACTGAAGATATTGCTCGCGCAAAGCTGATAGATCACAATTATGATCATATGAAGGTCATCCGCGAATACATGGGAATCGCTGAAAAAAAGGCACCAGCGAGGGTAAATTCTGTGAATCAGGAGATTTATCGGCAATTTAGAGAGAATCTAAAAGGTGCTGGAGCCGATATTGTAAAATAATTTTTATTTGATTTGTTCAACAAATAAAAATTGTGGCCTCCTTTTGAGCTCAACTTTATCACATATGAATTCCAAAGTTCTCGCTTAGAATTGCAGACTTTGTTTGCTGCTTGCGCTGAACCTTCTTCTTGACTTGGTAAGTGTTCGAAGGAATAATCTTGTTATTAATAATAAAATCGTCGTTGTCTTCGTGCAATTCTGGGAGAATCCGAGTCAGTGGTTTATCCACAACCAAAAATAGGCGCTCGCTCTTCAACAAAGCCCGGTACTCCTGGATCGACAAATTACCATAATACTTATCCAGCATGTAATATGGATTGGGTGCAGGCTTGATGTTCTTCTTGTAATCATACACCTTCGTATAAAGGTGATTGATCAGATGATATCGCTCAAACTTTACCGAACCATCAATATGCTCTTCCATCAAATGCGCCGTTGCACACTCCGGACTGCAGAAGCAACCATACACATGGTATGAACCATTCATATGATGCTTTGGAATATGAACCGGAGGATTATCAAACTCGCAAGTGCACCAGAAACAAGCCGATTTCTTATCACCTATGTTATTCACATGTAGATTGTGCTCTAGTAGCTTCAGTTTTCTCCAAATCTCCTTCTTATCATTTCCGTTCAATTCTTGTTCGGGCTTATTGGTATCACTGTCGTTTTCTTCATCACAATAACTCTGTTGTGCTTGATGATTTGGATTATTTACAATCTCATACGAAAGCTCGTTCTTATTGGCCGCGAATGTAAAGTTCTCAATACCCTGATTCGCCGTTCCATTTCCGATAAGATCCTTCAGCGAGCACTTCAAGTGTAGAATTACATTGGGCTTGTTCTCCTTTGTCATTGTCATTGGGGGTGGCTCTTGGACTATTTTGCCTCCCTTTGCTTTGCGGCCTCTTTTTTTTTTAGGCGCATCATTTATGGTGTCATTAGTATCAACAATGAGTGTGTTGTTGATTTCTTCTAGCGAAGAAAAAATTGGTTCTACAGCCGTGGAGATAACATCTACAACCGTTGGAACAACCTCTATCGTGACCTCCTTCTTTGTTGCCTTTCTCCCCCTCTTTTTCTTAGAAGTATCATCACTCATTGTAATATAAGTTATAACACAACTCCAATTTAAATTGTTTTGATATAACATATTTTCCACTTTTGAAAAAGTGGAGCAAAACATTTGCTATAAAATTATTCATTTGACGATCGTGACAACCTTAGTAATCTTCTTGATGATCTTGTTTTCACTTTCGTAATCATTGCACTTTAAACCACCACCCATTGATTCAAGAACAATCTTATTGTAGGTATCCGAATATTTTGATACGCTTTTGTTACAATCTGGATACTTTTCTTTGAACAGTGAAATGCATTTACTATTTCGGAATGCGACACTTTTAATCATTTTTCTTATTTTCTTGTTATCTTCGTCTTCTTTACACCAAACACCGCCATCTTTTACATAGATCGTTTCTCTCTTCTCATCTGTGCAATGGACTGGTCGTTTGGTTACATCCAATGCCTTCATGTTCTTGATTATGATATTGGAGATCCCTTCCACATACCCAACTTGGCCCATATGCTCTAGATCCGCAAGCTGAAACTTGATCGAATCGATAAACTCGTTTATATTCATAGCATCTTTGCAATCCTCATTCAAAAACACTTGCAAGTTGAATGTCTTGTTGTTAGAATTGACTGTATTGTTTGTAATTATACCATTCTTGCAAATATCCAATATCTGCTTCTGCATCTCTTGATTCTGTTTTTGGAAATCACTGTTTTGTTTTTGAAGTTCGTTATTGCTTTTGACTACCTCTAAAACTAAATTCGTCAGACTTGTTATACCTTCGTTGTTAGGATTATTTTTACCATCACAATGTTGTTTATGCTTCCAAAGACCGGTTCTATCAACATATTTTTTTCCACAACCACACTCATAAGTTTTTTTCTGTTTTTCTGTGGCTATATTGTTGCCAAAAACATTATTTTTATGTTTTGGTCTCGCGATATGGCGAGTCCAATCAGTTTTATTACTACACATAAAGTCACACGATATACAAACATATTTTGACTCTTTATCTGAAGTTTTTTCTGTAGCCATTTGTTTCTAAAGTAGCAACAGAAAAAACTTCCTAAAGAAATATAAATAACAAAAAAATAAAATTTATGCTCACAAACTGAAATTTATTTTTTTGGTGACCAGACGCTAAGAATTTTTATGGTCACAAAAATATCGATTTTCAAGACTTTAACCGGCCTTTTCAAAAATGGACATTTATAAATGTCCAAAATCGATTTTCCGAAACACTTTTGGGAATCAAAAATCATTGATTTTATATATATTAACGATTTTCCTACTTAAAGACCGATGTTCTCCAAATTATGAAATATTGGATTTGTCAAGGGTAATCATCTTAGTAATCTTCTTTATGATCTTGTTTTCACTGTCGTAATCATTGCACTTGGAACCACCACCCATTGATTCAAGAACAATCTTATTGTAGGTATCCGAATATTTTGATACGCTTTTGTTACAATCAGGATACTTTTCTTTGAACAATGAAATGCATTTGCTGTTTCGAAATGCGACACTTTTAATCATTTTTCTTATTTTCTTGTTATCTTCATCTTCTTTACACCAAACACCACAGTCTTTGACATAGATCGTTTCTCTCTTCTCATCTGTACAATGTACTGGTCGTTTGGTTACATCCAACATCTTCATGTTCTTGATTATGATATTGGAGATCCCTTCCACATACCCAACTTGGCCCATATGCTCTAGATCCGCAAGCTGAAACTTGATCGAATCAACAAAATCCGTTATATTCATAGCATCTTTGCAATCCTCATTCAAAAACACTTGCAAATTGAATATCTTGTTATTTGAGTTAACATTGTTTGTAATTATACCATTCTTGCAAATATCCAATATCTGCTTCTGCATCTCTTGATTCTGTTTTTGCAACTCTAGATTTTGTTGTTTAATCTCGTTGTTGCTTTTTACTACTTCTGATACAAGTGTTACCAATACACTATCGTCTTGTTTTACATAAATACCTACACATTTCTTTTTATGTGTATATAAGCTTTGACGATGTGCATAGCTACAACCACATATGCATTCATATTTATCAGGTGGTATAATTGTTGATGTATTTGTAAGTATTTCGTAAGTATTGAGATGTTTAGTAGTTGATATATGCCTATTCCAGTCACCTTTTTTACTGCATTTAAAGTCACACATTTCACAATATAAATATGGGATGTAATCTGATGTATTCTGTGTAAGCATTTGTAAGTATATTACATCAAGATTATATTTCCTAAATAAATATAAATAACAAAAAAATAAAATTTTATGCTCACAAACTGAAAAATAATTTTCTGGTCGCCTGACGCTAAGAATTTTTATGGTCACAAAAATAACGAATTTCAAGACCTTATCACCCATTTTCAAAAATGGACATTTATAAATGTCCAAAATCGAATTTCCGAAACACTTTTGGGAATCAAAAATCGATGATTTTATATATATTAACGATTTTCCTACTTAAAGAACAACACTTCAGGAATCAATTCTTAATTCACATAAAGTTTTTGCTCCACTTTTTTAAAAAGTGGATGAATAGCACTTGCGACACGTTGGGATGTAGTTGGATACGCCCACTACGGTCTGGTCCTTCTCATCGGTCAATCGCATCGAGAAGATACCAGGAGTGCCATTTTTGCACAAAGAGCAAAGCGAACTGATTTTCGACACCTTATCCGACATTGGAATCAGGTCTAAAATCTGCCCAAACTTCTTTCTCTCAAAGTCACCGTCCAATCCGCAAATATATACTTTCTTATCGTGATTCAACAAGGTGACAACAGAATCGTGCAAATCTGGGTAGAATTGTCCCTCGTTTATGAGAATCACATCAGCATCTTTCACCTCCTTAATCGCCAAACAGTCCTCCAACTTCGACAACATAATGCACGGCGCCAACACCTTGTCATGACTTGACAACATCGTATCGTGATATCGGGTGTCAGAACAATGATTGATTATGACTACAGGAATTGAACAGAAATTGCACTGCTTGTAGATGTCGAGAAGTTTGGATGTCTTGCCAGAGAACATCGGACCTATAATGAGTTCAAGGTAAGCATTGTTTTGAGACATTGTGTATTGATTGGTTAGTTAATATGGCTGAACTTGATACAACCAATTGATCTCAATTTTTAAATCCACTTTTTCAAAAGTGGAGCAAAACATTTTACACAACAGCTTTTTGCTCAACTTTTTACACGAAGTTATGAAAAGTGGATTTGGTTCTCTGTTTTGGCTCCACCTTTCCCAAAGGTGGATAATGTGGAATAAAAAGGGTATAAACACAAACCAACATCATTAATAAATGAACTTAAATAACGGTGGCGTTCCATTCACTGAAAAATACAGACCGACGAATTTCGAGGATATAGTCCTGGATCCATCCAACAAACAGATTCTCTCTAACATAATCGAAACATCCTATTTTCCCAACCTCCTTTTCTATGGTCCTCCTGGCACAGGCAAAACGACTACAGTCATAAATTTGATCAATTCGTACCAAACCAAGCTAAAGAACAAGAACAAAGACTTGGTTATACACTTGAACGCATCCGACGAGAGAGGCATTGACATCATCCGGAACCAAATCAGTTTCTTTGTGAATTCCAAGCCCCTCTTCAACAACGGCATGAAGTTTGTTATCCTCGATGAAGTGGATTACATGACAAAGAACGCCCAACAAGCTCTCCGTTATCTCCTGCAGAATTACTCGAGTAATGTCCGATTTTGTTTGATTTGCAATTACATCAGCAAGATCGACGAGGGACTGCAAAATGAGTTCATAAGGCTTCGGTTCAATCAGTTGCCGAAGCCAGAAATTATCAAGTTTCTGACCAACATTTCCGTGTCTGAGAATCTGAACATGACTTCTCACTCACTGAACTGCGTGCAGCGTCTTTACAAATCGGACATACGCAGCATGGTGAATTTTATGCAGTCGAATCAAGATATTGTTCATATGAACAAGGGTAACGATTTGTGTTTTAATATTATCGACGATGAAATATGGGAATCGCTACTGAATAAGTTGTCCGGTAATGAAAAAATAGATTCGATTGTGGCCTACATATACGACATTAGCGCTCGATACAATGTGGATAAGAAAAATATAATTAAGGATTTTTTAAATTATATCATTCGGAACAAGACCGATCTAGTAAGCAACAAATTTCTATTTTTTGTTGAAAATATAATGCATTCTGATAATTCCAACAATCGCACATATGTCTATCATTCCCTGTCGCGATTGTCATCCTTTTTGCAAAACCCGTGTGCAGGAGAATGAAATGTTTTCATCCTATTTTTTAACTTCAGCATAAATTCATTCGGAGGAGAGCTCTTCGACGGATCGAAGAAATTGTTTTTCAGACCATACTCATTGTATTCCTCCTTCATGGCTGTAGTTGGGTTTTGTTTAATCGGGATGCTTGTGCTCCTTTCATGGATGACAGTGTTTATCGAATACATCATCTTTATATTATATACTAAATAAAATAATTGAAATAAATTGAATATAAAGAATATAAAGGTATAATACGGTTTGAATAAATGTCGAAAGAAACAGCGAAAAACATGAAAGAAGGAATACAAATGAATATTGACGATGAATGGGCAAGCTTCGTATCTGGCGGCTACAGTAATGCTGCCGATTCGGATGAGGATGTGAATGATTCAGTTAATGGGGATGGCGAGGAAAACATCACAATATCAGATTTTGTGTCGGCCAATATTTCGGAGGAGTTGCAAGCGGAAATTCCTAAAGCTTCGCCCATCTACATTTCGACAAAAACAAACATAGCATTCTTGGACAGAACGATTGATTTGAAACGGGTATTTTGGGAAGTACCCGTGATTTCATATGCAACCCCAGTGAATGGTGTCGTAAAGAAACAGATAAAGCTTAACTCTGTGAGCCTAGAAGAGTTGGCTACTGTCCAAGATAGATTGAAACAAGAAAGTTATTTTGAGGAGCATATCATTACTAGTATTAATAACCCAACTGGTCGCATCACATTCAAAGACATCCGCAAGATCAGCATCGGAATTTCCAAGAAGGATTTGACTAGCTACCGATCCAAAAAGAAGAGTGCCTTCTACAACTGCTTCGTCTTGATATTTCGTATGAAGGTTGATGATAGTTTCAAGGAGTTCCATGTGAAGGTGTTCAACACTGGGAAGGTTGAAATACCAGGTGTTCAGAGCCAATTAGTTTTCGAGAAAGTTTTGGAACTGCTGATCGAGACACTTCAACCGCACATGGAGTGCGTTGTGGGTTACAAAGAAAACAGCACCGAGACTGTTTTGATAAATTCCAACTTCAAGTGCGGATTCTACATCAATCGTGAAGCGCTATATGACATTCTGCGTTACAAGTATAACATCCAGGCTATTTACGATCCGTGCTCGTATCCGGGAATCCAGTGCAAGTTCTACTACAATCACGACATCCGGTTTCAAACTGGGTCTCAAATTTCGGAGGAGAAGAGGGCGCTGCATTCGAACATTAGCGAGGTCTCATTTATGATCTTTCGAACGGGTAGCGTATTAATTGTCGGAAAGTGTGATGAATATGTCCTGCTACTGATCTATGAGTTCTTGAAGAAGATATTGATTGCCGAATACAAGGAGATTCGGCAATATTCTGACAATCCGAACGATGACAACACACCGCCATCGACCAAAGATAAAAAGAAGAAGATCCGAAAGAAGTTCATTACGGTATCGTGAATAACTCATTGACTATTACATTCGGTTCCTCATTTATAAGATCATATATTTTATTTACATCATTACATAGATTGGTTTGATTATTGAATAATATTTTTTGCACTAGTAAATCAATCGTTGTATAAAAGCAAGATATACTTTCTATTTTTATATACAGTATATCAATGATTCGCCCAAGATTTTGCAAGACTGGCTTGTTCAGTGAAATGCGATTGAGTGCAGTTGTTATGTTAAAAAACTGTGATATGTAGATGTCTCTCTTTTCAGTAGTGTTTATAATAAATGATATCAAGTATTTATCGATTACGACTCGTTCGGCTATCTGATCGAACTTATCTTTCGTCGTTTGGGAGCAATCTTTAAGTTTCTTTATGTAGTCACCATTTATTTCGAAAAGCGTTTTCTTATATACATATGTCGCAGCGTCTCTCGAACTAAGCTGAAGGAACAGCTTCTCGGCTTCGGATATCTGACATACGAACTCGACATAAAAGTAAAACGCCTTCTGACAGTGAAAGTATGTCAGATCCAAATTTCTCGTGTAAAACAGCATGTTACTGAATACATGTGTAATTGTTTCGAAACCGCGAGTTATTATGAAGTTGGCATACTCGAACTTCTTGATTTTCACATTTTCCAGTATAAAGTTTATGTACTCGACTAGGAGTTCAGTGTATTTATTCATCACATCTTCAACGCTAACTGTAAGTTCAGTATTGAAATTATTAGTATCACTCAAAGAGTAATTATTGGATTTGATTTTATCTGACAACTTCATTATATTTACTATACGCCTAATTTTTTAAATTAATACTAAATAAGTATTTAAAGATTAAAAACCAGAAAGTAATATAAAATGTCCGAATTTGATAAAAAAACTATTCCTCCTACTACGGCTACGCCTGCTGCTGCTGCTGCTGCTGGCGCCAAAGCATCAACTGCTCCGGAGTTCAACTATCGTCTCCCTTCTGATCTCACTATGAAACACGCAGTTAAGCTGTCGATTGTTGATGACAAGCCCATCATGCTCGATTACTGGACTGCTTCGCTCGACAAGAAGGCTCTCGTTGGTGCCAAGGAGTCTGGAGAGAAGCTCCTTGTTAAGAGCGAGGATGAATACACCAGCGGGATTTCCAAGTTTTACAAGAGCGGAACCGAGTATATTATTGTCACTGAGAATTCGATTTATATCGTGTCTTCTGACATTCCCACGAGGAAGATATCCTAAACCACCTTTAGAAAAGGTGGTGCCAAATCCAATTTTGGAAAAGTGGAGCAAAACGCGAAGCAAGTGAAATCCATTTAATCCACTTTTAGGAAAAGGTGGTGCCAAATCCACTTTTAGGAAAAGTGGAGCAAAACGCGAAGCAAGTGAAACCCATTTAATCCACTTTTAGGAAAAGTGGAGTAAAATTACATTAATCAAAAAGTTGTTTAGGAGAGGTGCGGAGAACCTTGGTTCTCTGCTAAGGAAAAGTGGAGTAAAATTACATTAATCAAAAAGTTGTTTAGGAGAGGTGCGGAGAACCTTGGTTCTCTGCTAAGGAAAAGTGGAGTAAAATCATAGTGACTAAAAGTTGTTTAGGAGAGGTGCGGAGAACCTTGGTTCTCTGCTTAGGAAAAGTGGAGTAAAATCATAGTGACTAAAAGTTGTTTAGGAGAGGTGCGGAGAACTTTGGTTCTCTGCTTTGGCTCCACCTTTTCCAAAGGTGGATTTTTTGCTCAGGGTTGTATAAGGGATGGATCCAAATCGTCGCGCAAAACAATTGAAGGCTACCATATGTAGCAAAGAATTTCCTTGCGGGAAGTTTTATAGTTATCTAGGATTATTCAGTCACAACCCAAATGGATATTATCCATTACCGCCACCACCAGCTAATTTTTTTGCATCCGGCAACTTTATCAAGACCCAAAATACTCAATACAATTCCATCCTGATATTTTCTGGTAATGGATTATTTTCTGTGTATAACAGACCCATCGGATTCAATTACATCATCGTTGGTGGAGGAGGTGGTGGGGGTGGCGGCGGATGGTATGGGGGCGGAGGAGGCGCTGGAGGAGGTGGGCAGACCATCTCCGGTTCATACACACTTCTTCCCGGAAACCATCAAATTGTTGTTGGTCAAGGAGGAGGTGGTGGCCAAGGCGGTGTTTATACTTATCCGGTTGAAGATGATACCTCGACTGGTGCTACAAATGGCGAGAATGGTAATTTATCTGAAATCATCGGCCAGCTGACAGCAAATGGCGGTGCGGGAGGCAATCACGGATGCTGGCAAATTGGCGGTGATGGTGGTGCAAGCACAGGAACCGCTGGTTCGGCTGGTGGTGCTGGTGGTATCTATACCCCGGGTTCAATTGGTCTCATTGGTGGCGGTGGCGGTGGAGGTTCGTATTTTGAAAAAGGTGCAATAGGCGCTTTAAATAACAGTGTTGTATTGTTTGATCACAGTGTAAGCACTTCTTATGGTGCTGGTGGCGGAGGCGGACGCGGTGGTGAAGGTATCCAAGGCGGTGAAGGAGGTGGCGGAGGTTCATCGTCGGGTGGCGGTCAAGGCGGAACCGTTTTGGAACCTATTCGTAGTGGCTACGCTGGGCTGAATGGGCAGGATGGTTACGGTGGTGGAGCTGGTGGTGGCGGAGGATCGTCGAACAGTTTGGACGACGCAGGTGTTACGGGCGGTGTTGGGGGCGTCGGAGGTTCGGGAGTTGTTATCTTGTTTTTCAACATCCACCTTTCATAAGCTTCGCTGAATAAAGGTGGAGCCAAAAACAAGAGCCAAAGTTATGAAAAGCATATGAAAACAAAAAAATTGAATAACTTTTTCATATTTCTTCTTAACACACCAACAACCAAAAACCAACAACAAAAACAACCAACAACATGTTCTCTGAGCCTCTTGCTGGGATCATTGCCGCCAACAGGGTTTTCGTCATGGACTCCTACACCGCGGCCAAGTCCAAGAACACCAGGGCGTTTAGGCAGGGTGTCACGAATGCGACATCCGAGTACATCTTCGGCAACCAAAAGGCGGATGCGCACAGGGTTGTCGAAGAGTTCTACAAGAATGACTGCCGCGTCGTGTCGATCACGAAGAAGACCAAGGTCGGCATGGATGGCTTGATGATCGAGATCGCCACCCTGATGACCACCCACTCTGACGATGAGTTCGTCATTGATCCGGACAATGTCCGCTTCCTCACTGGAATGAGCAACGCAGCCTGGGAGACCGAGATGAAGAACAAGGTCCCTGATTGCTTCAGCAATAGTGTGTTCCACCACGGACAGCTCAAGCACGCAGACCTGCAGAACCTGAGGAATGCCCTCATCATCATCGATGAGATTGATACCGGTGACAAGATCAATGGTGTCCTAGACAAACAGCTCGGTTTTGCCGGATTACTTGACATTGCCTACATGATTGAGCGCAACATCCGCTTCGTATTCGTCAGCGCGACGATGATCAAGCAGCTCTACGAGCTCAAGGGATGGGGTGCGCACCACGCCACGATTCAGATGACGATCCCTGAACAGTACATCGGACACCAGGAGTTCCTTCAGCGCGGAATCATCCAGGAGTTCTATTCGCTGAACACCATCGAGAAGGCGGAGCAGTGGGTCGAGGAGGACATCATCAACTATTACAGGAATCCTGACGGAACCGACGATTACCGTGTGCACATGGTTCGCGTAAATAACAAGACGATTGGAACTGTGCAGGCAGCATGCGAAAAGTTCGGCGTTCTCTGCGTTGAGCATACATCGGTTGATCGACTTACGAAGGATGATGAGGAGCTCTACTTTGAGAAGCCGATTCACACGCATGTTGTCCTCCTCGTCAAGGGACTCTTCCGCCGCGCCAACTTGATCCCGAACAAGTGGAAGTTGCGCATTGGTGCGATGCACGAGCGTTACATCAACAAGGTCGACAACAATGTCCAGATCCAAGGATTCCCGGGAAGAATGTCCGGATACTGGGCGGATATCATCAATGGCGGACACAAGACCGGCCCCTATAGGACCTCGACCCAGGCTATAAATGAGTATGAGAAGTCGTTTGCCGATCCCTTAGCGAAGGCCAAGTACAAGTGTGCCGGGCTCACGAAGAACAGTCGCGGAGTTGTGACGATTACCGCGGATTCGATGGTTTCGGCGAACAACATCGACGGGCTTGATCCGGTTGAAGATAAGGTTGAAGATATCTCTGACATAGACTTCAATTGGGGAGGCAAGGGAACCACTCAGCCGTACGAACTATTTGATACATTGGAGGATTTGAATGCAAGAAAGAAGATACTAAACAAATCTTCACAATCGATAAATTTCAAGCGTAATGAGCATGGTTTCTATGTTTGCACACTATCAAAAAAAGACCAAAAACTTACGATTGATGATATTAACCGCATTCGTAAATTTTCATCGACTATGCCAAAACATCATGACGAACTAAACGATGGCGAAATCACAATGCGATCATATGTCTATTATGATGTAGACGAGACGAACACTGATAACTGTAAGTATGCGCTGCGATGGGTTAAACGGATTACATCGAAACCGTGAGTATATAACATAAATTAAAAAAAATATAGAAAAAAATATACACCGCCGAACATTTTAAATGGAACAAAAAGTTTTTTATCATATTATTCTATGATATGAAGCAAAAGGGTGATGATTATAAACTTACTGCGGTTAATTACTATATGAATAATGATGATACTATGGATAACACTTGTAAGATTTTTAATTGTAAAAAACCGTCTTTACATAGATGGATTAAGCATTATAATTTATTTTCTCTTTGTATTCTCTTGCTTTTTGTTTCAATTCTTCCTTGTGATTTTGATAGAACTTTTTACTTCTTGTAGGTGCTGTGTATTTTTTTAACTGTTCTTGTAGTTCGCATACTTGGTTTTTCAATTGTTGTATTTCAATCTCATATTGGTTCATCTAAATATTATATGTGAAATCTTTATATTTTTATCCTAAATATAAAGAGTGTTATTTTGTATTATTTTTATATTTGGTCGATGTAAAGTATACACCTAAGGGTGGGAGAACCTAGGTTCTCTGCTATGCTCATTGCGTGAGTCGAACACGCGGCCTTTCGTTAATTTGCTTATTTGCTTATTTGCTTATTTGCTTATTTGCTTATTTGCTTACAAAACGAATGCTCTAACCGTCTGAGCTAAACGAGCTAAAAATGCGCACTATTAAAACAAGGTCCAATTATGTTTTTCTTCATGTATGGCTTACCTTAACAACGTTAGTTGTTACATCTTTAAACCTGCCAATTTTATATAACACAACACTGCGTAACACCGCATCGCCGAATATAACAAAGGAGATTTAAATTTAAATGTGTAAAGTAAAAAACCATGAACATGAAATTACAGATGTTAGTCCCATACTGATTAATCTTAATCAATAAAATTATCCTTTCGGATACAACATCACATAGCGCGTGGGATTACTATTTTTCGCGCGGTATTCCATCCCATTTGTATAAAATGAGTTGTCTTTATATCCTTTTTTCAAATATTTGAAAAAAATCATAAATAATAACATTTTTTTCTTTTTAGTCGGTATAATTTTATTCTTGTATCTTTTCATTATTTACTTCGTGATACAGATCGTCAAAGATACAGTCGGAATCAATGAAATATTCGTCGTTTTCTCCAAATAAGACTTTGGTGAGGTGTGAAATAATTGTCTCGTCCTGTGTAAGCTCCGGAATCAGATGGTAAATCACTTGCTGATAGAGCATAGGTGTGTGTTCGTGTTTATCCATGACGCGACCATATGGACGAAAATCATACCACCCAAAATGTTTGTCTGTTATGTTATGAATTCTGGTAGCAATGCTATCCCAACCATCCTCTTCAGTTTCAATATCCACTAAAACCTCTAACCCGTCCAAACAGGTCATTATTCTCTCTTTTGCCGTTTCCATTTCGGTGATTGTCATTTTTACACCTTTGAACATTTTAAATGGAACAAAATCCACTCAAAAAAAACAAAGTTGGGACCTTTCGTTCCCTTGTAAAGTTTGTTTATAGCAACTCGGTTTAAGCGCTTGATTACTTGTTTCCCTACATAAATAACTTGGACGCTCTAATTTATTTATCGCATTCTTTGCTATCTTGTAGATGTTCGATGAACCATTACGGTCTCTGTTCCACAACCCACAACCGCTCTTACAGCGTAGTAGTCCGTGAATTAACCGTAATTCATCTTTCTTTTTATTTGGATGCTTCCGCACCCTAAACTTCTCACACACTCCACCATCACAATTGGAACAGCGACAACTGGTTCTAAACTCATCTACCAGAAAAACATTATAATTATTCTTACGAAACAAGGTTCGCATTCCCTTTCCCAATGTCGGTTCTTTGTATTTCATTTGCTTCCGTTG
>TBL_comb47_HYPODRAFT_10001254_pt1 | contig 33077 bp, 34 predicted proteins | sample TroBogypolimnion_40_FD_10682 | JGI IMG/M metagenome (IMG submission 10682)
AAGGGAACCCTCGGCATCGGGTCCCCGCCGTCTCCCCGCGCGACACGCGCCCGACGGCCCGGTTCATTGAAGATAACATCGTCTTGTGCGTCCACCGGCTGCGGCGCTGTCACGCTGACTGCTTCCCGCCGTCCCCGGCGGCACGCAACCGCCCGTTGCGTGGCAGTCATCGCGCCAGCTTGCAGGCATCCTTCCCGCCAGCCGTCCGCGCCGCCGTGGGTGAAATATGGCGTGGAAAAGCCGACAAAAAAGAATCCCAAAACATTACTGAAATGGCAGGACATTTTAGCACTAGGCTTTAGCACTGGCCTGTTTTTGAAACCGTTAAAACCGCAGAAGCCATTGATTCTGTTGCCTTTAGTGAAGAATGGCGACCCTACCGGGAATCGAACCCGGGCTACCTCCGTGAAAGGGAGGTGTCCTAACCGCTAGACCATAGGGTCGCAAAAGGTCGGCGAATATAGCAGTCGCCTTGATTTTGTCACGAAAAATTCTGCGCGACTAAATGGGCTACCCTCGCGGGTTTCGTGGCGCGTTGGGCGATTCCAAAATCCGGCGCTTCTTGTAATTGACTGTTTTGCCTTAGCCAGACAAGCTCGTGGCAAATCCAACCATTATGAGTAAATTCCTTTTCCCATCCCTTTGCGCTCTGGTGTGCTCGACGCCGTCTTTGCTGGCGGCGGATGTGCCGGCGGTGGCGGCTTCGTGGCATGCACAGACCTTGCTTTCGGCCATCGGCAACGTCCTGATTTTTGCCGGCATCGGCATTGCCGCCGCGATCATCGGTTTCAAAATTTTTGACAAATGCACGCCCGGCCATTTGGAGCGGGAAATCATCGAGCATAAAAATATCGCCGCCGCCATCGTCGCGGCGGCGGTGATCCTCGGCGTGAGCATCATCATCGCCGCGTCCATGCTCGGCTAAACGAAGTTGCGCACGTGAAACGCAGTCAGAGCATTCGCTTGTTTCTGTTGGGCGGCCTTTCTTCGGCGGCTTTGACCGGCTGTGACCAGAAGCCCTCGGTCAGCGCGGAAAATGTCTATACCAATAATTTTTTTCTGCCCGGCACCGGCTATTATCACGCGCCGTTTCGCAATTGGTATGCGCTGCCGTACAATCATTTTGACGCGCAGACGAAGCTTTATTTCTATGGCGGCCAGTGGGGCACGCAGCCGTTTGCCAGCATCACGAATATTTCTTCGCCGACGGCCGCTGCGGTGCAACTGGCGCAAGTCACGCGCACGGATATTTCCCGGGGCGGCTTTGGCAGCAGCTACGGCGGACATTATTGGGGTGGCGGGTATTCCGGTTTTTCCTCGTGATGAAACGCCACGCCTGCCAGCCCCGGCCTGATTGGCGCGCGAAGGTGGAGAGCGTCGGCCTCACGTTTCATTCGCACGAGAACGGCCCGTATTGGGACGAAGCCGCCGCCTATGAGTTCACGGCGCGCGAAGTGGATGCATTGGAACTCGCCGCCAACCGGTTGCACTTTCTGTGCATAGACGCCGCTGAGGCCGTGATCAAAAACAACTGGTGGTCGCGGCTCGGCATCAGCGCAGCGGCAGTGCCGGAAATTCTAAAATCCTGGGAACGCGATGACTTCAGTCTCTACGGCCGGTTTGATCTGGCCTACGACGGCGTCACGCCGCCCAAAATGTTGGAATACAATGCCGACACGCCGACCGCGCTGGTCGAGGCGGCGGTCGCGCAGTGGTTTTGGTTGCAGGAAACGCACCCGGCGGCCGATCAATTCAACTCCATTCACGAGCGGTTGATCCGCGCGTGGCAGCGCTGGCAGGGGACGACGATTCATTTCAGTGGCATCCGGGAAAATGCCGAGGACGAGATGACGGTGTTGTATCTGCGCGACACTTGCGAGCAGGCGGGCGTGAAAACCAAAGCGATTTTCATCGAGGACATTGGCTGGCATTCCGGGGAGAATTGCTTTGTGGATCTCGATCACGAACCCATCACCCGCGCTTTCAAACTTTATCCGTGGGAATGGCTGTGGCAGGAACCCTTCAGCGCGCATCTGGCGCAGGACAACTTGCGCTTTATCGAGCCGGCTTGGAAAATGTTGTTGAGCAACAAAGGGCTGTTGCCCGTGCTCTGGGAATTATTTCCCGATCACCCCAATTTGCTCCCCGCCTACGAATCCGCTGCGCCGCTGGCCGGCCGTTATGTGCGCAAGCCCAAGCTCAGTCGCGAGGGCAGCAACGTTTCGTGGATTGAAGACGGATTGGTAATCGAAGAAAACGGCGGCAGCTACGGCGACGAAGGCTTTGTCTATCAGGCCATCGCCCCGTTGCCCGAATTTGCCGGCCAGCATCCGGTCTGCGGCGTGTGGGTCATTGACCACGAAGCCGCCGGCCTCGGCATTCGCGAAGATACGCGGCGCATCACCGGCAATTTGAGTCGCTTCATCCCGCATTATTTCCCATGAGCTACGAGAATCCCACGCGCCTGCGCCTTGGCATGCACGGCAACTTCAACGGCCAGGATTACCGGCTCCTCGGCCGCGTGGTGCTCGGCGTGGTGGACGATGGGGAAACGTATTATTGGAATGAATTCAATCTCGCCGCCGCCGATGGCACCTTCGCCACGCTGGTTTATGAAGTGACCGAGCGCGGTGAGGAGTGGCGCCTCTTTACGCTCTTTGATCCCGAATATCCCATCACCGCCGCCGATGCCGCCACCAAGCGGCTGGGCGATCATTTGAATCTTACCGGCACGGATGTGCAGGTGACGCTGCGCGATACTTCGCGGGTGTATCGCATTGAGGGCACGCCGCCCGCAGGGTTGCAAGTGGGGGACACCGCACATTACTTCAACGCCGAGGCGGGGGACCTCATGCAAGTCGTCAGTTGGACGGGCGACGAAGTGGAGTGCTACAACGGCGTCAATCTCGCCCGCAGCGTCGTGATGTCGGCCTTCAACCTGCCGTATTCGGAAGGCGACCGGCTCGGGTTGGGCCAGGCGTTTTCCTCCCTCAGCGGCGGCAGCGGGGAAACGTACGACAGCGGCATGAAGTTCGCCCTCCAAGCCGGCATCATTCTCCTCCTGTTTTTTCTGTTCTTCGGCCGGTTTCTCTCCTGTTCCTCCAACCGCGAAGCGCCGCCGGTGAAAAAGATTTATGTGGCCAAATCCGTTTTGCCACTGGGCGCGGCCGGCACATTGCTAGAACATGCGTATCGCTTGACGGGCCACGCGGTGGTGGAAACGGCCACGGTGGGCGCGGTGTTTCAGCGCCATGAATATCAACTGACCGATGACTACGGCCAGTCGCGCTTGTTGTTCAGCGGATTGCGAGCCGGCGACACCAATTGGATGTTGTTCTCTCCCCTGACGCCCTTTCTGCCGCCCGCCGCCAGCGATTGCGCCGCCAAACGCGTGGGCGACAGCGCCAACATTGATGGTGTGGTGGGCAACGTCAAAGAACTTTTTCTCGTCACCGTGCGCGATCGTGAAGGAATGGGGCCGAGCGATTGGCCCGCCGGTGGCTGCGCTTACGGTTATCTGGCGGAATCGGTTTCGCAAACTCTGCTCGTGCGCTGGAACGGTCAAGCCGTGACGTTTCGCAGCGGGCAATCCGTTCCCGCCGCCCAAGTGATGGCTGCTTTCGGGTTGAGCACCGCCACGAATGGCATCCCCTGAAGTGCTCCCGGTTTTTATCCGTGCGGTAACGGGCTGGTTGCGGTGGCCCTCGCCCGGCCTGCTTTCCCCAACCCTCGGCGCGGCGTTGCAAGAGGTGATTTGCCAACATCTGCGCGCTTTGCTACTGTTCCCGCCGATAAAATGAGTAATCCGCCTGTTGCCACGCCTGCGCCTGCTGCGCCGTCTGATTTCATCCGCGACATCGTCGCCGCGCATGTCGCGGAGAATAAATATCCGCGCATCCACACGCGCTTTCCGCCCGAGCCGAACGGCTACTTGCACATCGGGCACGCGAAAAGCATCTGCCTGAACTTCGGCATTGCCCGCGAGTTCGGCGGCGTTTGCAACCTGCGCATGGATGACACCAACCCCACCAAGGAAGATGTCGAGTATGTCGAGTCGATTCAGGCGGATGTGAATTGGCTCATCGGTGCGTGGGCGGATCATCAGCTCGGTCTCAAGCCCGCCGGGGCCAAGCCGGCCACCGTTACCAGTCTCGGCGCGCCGGATTTCTATCTGCCCGCCGTCCTGCCCGGCAGCGGCCAGCCGGCGACGGCCTTGGAACCGTTCTATGCGTCCGATTACTTCGAGCAAATCTACGCGTACGCCGTGGAATTGATCCGGCGCGGCAAAGCTTACGTCTGCGATTTGACGCCGGAGGAAACGGATGAATATCGCCGCAACGGCAAAGCCTCTCCTTACCGCGACCGCTCGCCCGCCGAGAACTTGGAATGGTTCACGCGCATGAAGAACGGCGAGTTCCCGGACGGCACGCGCGTCTTGCGGGCCAAGATCACCGTGGATTCGCCCAACATCTGGCTGCGTGACCCCCTTATCTATCGCATCAAACATGCTGAGCATCATCACACCGGCGGGCAATGGCGCATCTACCCCATGTATGATTTTGCGCACTGCCTGAGCGACTACATCGAGGGCATTACGCACAGTATTTGCACCCTTGAATTTGAAGTCCACCGGCCGCTGTACGATTGGATTCTGGCAGCGCTCGAGCTGCCCCGGCCGCTGCCGCATCAATACGAGTTTGCCCGCCTGTCTTTGGGGTACACCGTGATGAGCAAGCGCAAGCTCATGCAGCTCGTCGAGGAAAAACTCGTCACCGGCTGGGATGATCCCCGCATGCCCACCATTTGCGGCATTCGCCGGCGCGGCGTCACCGCTGCCGCCTTGCGCAACTTTGCCTATCACATCGGCATCACCAAGTACAACGGCATTACGGACGTTTCCGTTTTGGAACACGCCATTCGGGAGGACCTGAATCAGCGCTCGCACCGCCGGCTCGCCGTGTTGCGCCCGCTGAAAGTGGTCATCACCAACTATCCTGCCGACCGCGTCGAAGAGCTTGACGCCACCAACAATCCCGAGGATGAAGCCGCCGGCAAACGCAAAGTTCCTTTCGCCCGCGAACTCTACATTGAGCGCGATGATTTTGCCGAAGTTCCCCCGCCGAAATATTTCCGCCTGAAACCCGGCGGCGAAGTCCGGCTCAAATACGCCTACATCATCAAGTGCGAGGAAGTCATCAAAGACGCCGCCGGCAATCTCGTGGAACTGCGCTGCACGGCCGACCTCGATAGCAAGAGTGGCGGGGCCACCGCCGGTCGCAAGGTCAAGGGCACGATCCATTGGGTCAGCGCCGCCCATGCCATTGAGGCCGAAGTGCGGTTGTACGACCGGCTCTTCACCGTGCCCGATCCCGGCGCCGAGGATGATTTCAAAACCACGCTCAATCCGCACTCGCTCGAAGTGCTCACGGCCAAATGCGAACCGAGTTTGCGGGAGGCCACCGCCGACGCGCGCTATCAATTCGAGCGGCTGGCCTATTTTGCGTTGGATAAGGACAGTGCCGAAGGGAAAATCGTCTTCAACCGCACCATCACGCTAAAAGACACCTGGGCCAAGGAAGCGCAGCGCGGGTGAACGGACGAGGAAGCGAGTGGAACGGGCTGAACGCTCGCCCCACTAGGCTGATTCGGTTCGTTGCCCAAGTCCGACTGACCATTGCCCGGATCTTGATTGCTAGGGACAGGCAGCCACCGATGATGATCGTCCCGCGCGGCCAATAAATTGGAGACGCCGCCGCCCCGACATCCGGCGCGGGGATTTCCTCGCCCGTGCGGCGCACCGTCACAGGCGCACGACGCAACTGCCGAAGTCCAGTTCCGGCCCGGCCGGTCCGGGGCGCAAGACGCCCGGACGAATGGCGTAAAATTGTTTGCGGCCATCACCATCGGGCGCGGGAACTGGCACCACCGCGCCGGCCCGCAGCAAAATTACCAGATGCCGCGAGGCCGCATCCTGATTGCGCCGCGTGATGCCCGCAAAATCATTCACGCACAACGTCTCCCCCGCCGCCAGCCGGCGCAGCATGGTCAGGCGCGTCGTATTGGCGAAGGCTTTGAACAGGGTTTGGGGCTGGGCCAAGGGCAGGGGAAGGGACTCCATTGGAAGATTGTCGGCCATGCCCGAACTTACCAACAACCCCGCCGAAAGACAAACTCCGGTTCCCGGCCGATGCCAACGGTTATTCGGGTTGCGAATGCGGATTGATGCCTTCCGCCGCCAACTCATTCTCATCGTCATCCACCTGCTCCGCCTCGCGTTTCAATTCATCCGCATTCTCTGCCTCCGGCTCCTCCTCGCGCTCGGCTTTTTTACGAATTTTGAGGATGCGCACGAGAATCAGGATGAGGATGATGGCAGCGGCGTCCGGCTTAACTGGTTCTTTGCCAAAGTTCGGCTGGCAATAGCCCAGCACTGGAGTGCTGGGGCCACGGATAAGCCGGCGATGGCAGTCCCGAACGGGACGACAGGACGGTTTCTGTCGTCCCTTGACGGGACTGTCACCGTTTCGCCGCTATGCCCAGCACTGAAGTGCTGGGCTATTACCAAATTTGCCCAACGTGCCGGCGACCAAGTGGATATTCCCGGCTTCGGCGGGCGTTTGCGCGATAGTTTAACGCCAAAAATCGGCGTCAAGGTGACGGCCAAGACCGTCAAGGCGGTTTCCAAGCCTGAAAAGTAAGACAAAAAACGCATATATCCCGCCGCCAAGCCTGTCATCCCCGTCCCCAAACGCGTCAAGGTGCATTCCAAGGCTGAAATGTAAGACTAAAATTGCATATAACCGGAGGCCAAGACCGAAATATAAGACAAGAAGTGCATATACATGACTGGCCAGACCGTTAAGGTGGCGGCCAAGACCGTTGAGGTGAGTCGCGAGGGCGTTGAGACGAGTTGCGGGAGGGTTGTCCGGTAAAAATAGTTCATCCACCCCGCCCGGAATGGCGGCAAGTTGGATGGGACGGGCGGGGTGTTTTCGGTGGAAATGAAAAAACCCACGACGAGGGTCGTGGGTTAGTTTCGTTCGGCTGGTGGCAGCGAATTATTTCAACTGCGCGAGAATCTGATCGGTGATGGCTTTGACGGCGGCCTCGGCTTCGGGATCGAGCCCGATGGTGGGTTCGCCGCCGGGGGCGGCTTGGCAGGTGGCGCCGGGGCGCCAGTCGCCGCTGTCGCAGAGTTCGCATTCCTTCATGCCGTAGCGGGGGTCCACAAAGCCGAGGGATTTTTTGATGTTGAGGATTTCCTTCATCTGCGGGCCGGTGAAGGTGTTGATGGGTTTGCCGAGTTGCCCGGCCACACAGATGGTGCGGCAGTAAGCCTCGATGATTTCCATCCGCCAATAGGCTTCTTCGATGTTGTTGTGGCTCCAGGTCACCACGCCGTGGTTGGCCATGAGAATGGTGTTGTATTGATCGGTCAGGTCGGCCACCAACTTGCCCATGTCGGGCGAACCGGGCGTGCGATAGGGCGCCACGCCGACGGAGCAGAAGACTTCATACTCCGGCAACATGCACGTAGGCGGCGCTTCGCCCACAATGGCGAACGCGGTGGCGTACGGGGGATGACAATGGCACGTCGCGATGGCGGTGGGCTGCTTCTTCATCATCTGCAAGTGCATCAAGATTTCGCTGGTGCGCTTCTTGGTGCCGAGCAATTGGTTGCCTTCAAAATCCACGAGGCACATGTCGGCGGGCTGGAGCGAACCTTTGCTGACGAGGGTGGGAGTGCAAATGGCAATGTCATCCCCCACGCGGATGGCCATGTTGCCGCCGTTGCCGTCCACGTATTCGCGGGACCAAAGGCGCTTGCCCATCGCGCAAATCTGCTCTTTCAAGCTGTGGGCATAGGGGGAGTTGAAGAAGGCTTCCAGTTCCGCCTTGGGCGATTTGGAAGTGAGCTTCTGGGTGGGCGGCGCGAGCGGCGCGGCGGCCGGCTTCGGCGCGGCGGCGGCCGGGGCGGTCAACGCGGCGCGTGTGCCACTGGTTTCAAGGTCCTGCAACAGCTCGCGCGCGGAGGGCGTGACGATGGCGTCGGCGGGAATACTGACGCCTTGACCGTTGCGGATCATTTCCTGGATGTCGCGAACACTAATAACTCGGCTCATATATTTTGTATCTGGTATTTAGAAGTTAGGAGTGAGAAGTTTGGCTGACTGGCTCGTTCTAACTACTAACTTCTAGTTTCTAGCTTCTCGTTAGCCCTGCCACGGGCAGTAAAACATTTCGTCCACCAACGCGCAGTTGATGGCGTCAATCGGGGTCGGCTGCGGGAAGGGCTGCGAGGCTTCCGCGCCTTCTTCGTAACCGATCACATCGCCCACGCCGCCGCCTAAATCGTCATACACCACGAGGCTCGGGTCTTTGCCCATGCCCGCGCCGGCGTCCAAACCTTTCGCGTATTGCTCGCGGCTGAACGGGCTGACGACGAGGAAGCGCCCGCCGGTCAGCGATTTTTCGCTGCGGCTCAAGGTGACGCGCCCAATGACGGTTCCCAATTTCATAAATCAAATGCGTTTGCCCGGCTCGGATTCATCCACGATGCCGATGACCAACCAGCGGACGGGACTTTTGTCCACGCCCACCGCCTTGCGGGCGGCTTTGCCGTCCGAGGAGAGGACCACTTGCTGATGCATGCCCGCGCCGTGCGCATCAATGGCCACCACGGGCGCGCCTTCGGGTTCGCCCCGGCCGCTGATCGGCTGGCAGATGACCAGCCGCCACGCCTCGAAGCTCGGATGCTTCCGAGTGGCCACCAAATTGCCTTCAATGCGCGCGAGTTGCATACGAGTGAGAATTTAGGAGCGAGCAGCGAGAATGGCCGTGGTGTAGCCGTTCAGCAATCTCGCCACTTCGTCGTATAAAGCCACTAGTTTCGTGCTATCGCCGTAGCCAAGGTCTTGGGCCAAAATCAAATAGTAATGAACTTCCTCCAGCGAACCTTGCGCGATGTTGTAAAACCGCGTTTTGTCGCTCGCACCACGTTTCGGAAAACCTTCCGCGATATTCGCCGGCACCGAAACTGCCGCCCGGCGGATTTGGGATATCAGGCCAAACTTTTCATCCGTCGGGAAGGCACGCGTGAAGCGATAAATTTCCAGCACGAACTGATGCGCCTTTTGCCAGACGATCAATTCTTTGAAGCTTCGTGCCGGAGTTTTCATGCTAGTTTCTAACTTCTCGCTTCTGCCTGCTCCGCTATCTTCAGTAAATTCGCAAATTATCCACCATCACACAGCGACGGACGCGCGTGAAGGTGCGGGGATTCGTGATGCCTTCGCCGGTGGGCGTGGCGATGGAGAAACTGAGATAGCCTTCGCCGCCCAAACCCAGTCCGCACGGCGATGCGCCGTTCTTCACGAACAAAGTCGTGTCCAGCGCGCGCGCCATCGCTGTGATGTTTTCGACATCATGGGAATGAATGATGGCGGTGTGCTTGTAATTATGCTCGGATTGCAGCGACAGCGCGATGCCTTCTTCGACGCTCTTGACGCGTACGATGGGAATCATCGGCATCATCTGTTCTTCTTGCACGAACGGATGCATCGCGTCCGTTTCACCGAAAAGCAATTGCGTGCCGGACGGCAGGTTGATGCCCGCCGCCTGCGCCAAGACCGAAGGATCTTTGCCGATGAAATCTTTGTTCGTGTGCGCGTGCGCGCAACCGCCGCCCTGACCGGGCGTGATGGTGAACGCGGCCTTCGTCAGTTTTTCCAACTGCGACGAGTTCAATTTCACTGCGCCATTTTCGGACATTTTTTGCATCAATTTGTCCGCAACGTGGTCGAGCACGAACACCTGTTTTTCGCCGATGCACAGCAGGTTGTTGTCGAACGCCGCGCCGGAAATGATGGCTTTCGCCGCGCGCGTCGGGCAGCAAGTATCATCCACAAACACCGGCGGATTGCCGGGGCCGGCGCAGATGGCGCGCTTGCCGGTCTGCATCGCGGCCTTCACGACCATCGGTCCGCCGGTGACGAGCAGCAGGCGGACGTTTTCGTTTTTGCACAGGGCGTTGAAAGAATCCAGCGACGGCTTTTCGATGATGCAGGCAATGTTTTCAATGCCCGTCTCGCGATAAATGGCTTCGTTGTAGGCGCGCACCGCCAGCGCCGCACACTTGGCGGCGCTCGGATGCGCGTTGAACACGACGGAATTGCCGGCGGCGCAAATATTCACAATGTTGCCGCTCAAAGTGGGAATGGAATGCGTACTGGGCGTGATGGCGCCGACGACGCCGAAGGGGGTGTATTCTTCCAGCGTGATGCCGTGATCGCCGCTGCGCGCGTCGGGGCGGAGCCAGTCCACGCCAGGCACGAGCTTGATGATCTGGAGCTTGGCAATTTTGTGGTCTAGCCGGCCGATCTTCGTCTCGTCGAATTCGATTTTGCCCCACGGCTCGGCGTTCTTCTCGGCGAGCGTCTTGACGATGTTCTCAATCTTGCGGCGGGCCTCAATGCCTTTTTCCTTCAACTGCAAAAAGGCTTCCTGCGCGGCCGCGCACGCTTCTTCGGCGGTGGCGAACACGCCGAACTTACCGCGCAAGGCGGGAGTGGCAGCCGATTTTTTCACGCTGCAACCGCACGATTCGGATTTCGGCGCGGGCGTGGCGGGGGCGGGGGAAGGCTTGGTCGCCGTGGTGGGTGTGCCACCAAGTTTGCCCAGCACTTCGGCGACCACGTCGCGGATTAAATTTTCATTAACGGCACTCATAGCTAAAAATTCAAATGACGAACCTCGAATGACGAATCGAACTTACAACAATTGTTGTTTCGGATTTCGTCATTCGGATTTCGAGTTTCTATTGCTTCGCACTGAAGATCTGTTTTCCAAATACATCCACGCTGTCCACGATGCCGATGATGACGGCATCTACGGGCGCGTCCTTCATGCCGCCGGCTAGCCGCGCGCTGCTGCCCTGGCAGAAGAGAACCATCTCGCCTTCGCCGCAGCCGACGCTGTCCACGGCCACGATGGTGTTCGCACCGGGGCGAAATTTCGTCGGGTCTTTTTCGTCCACGAGTTGCGGCCGCACGAGCAGTAGCTTGCGGCCGGTCATGGACGGGTCTTTTTTCGTGGCGACCAGCGTGCCTTCGACTTTGGCGAGGAACATAGTTTTCGGGAGTTGGAAGTTAGGAGTGAGGAGCTAGAAATTTTTTGCGCGCGGCCGCGTTCCAACTTCTAGCTGCCAGCTGCTAACTACTTTTTCTTCGGCAACACCGCTTCGACATCGCTGTGCGGGCGGGCGATGACGTGCACGCTGACCAATTCACCTTTGATGGCTTTAATGGCCTGCGCGCCGGCGTCGGTGGCGGCCTTGACGGCGGCGACATCGCCGACGACACACGCGGTGACGAGGGCGTTGCCGACCTGCGTCATGGGCCCGACGAGTTCGACGTTGGCGGCTTTGAGCATTGCGTCCGTGCCTTCAACGAGGGCGACGAGTCCGCGGGTTTCGATCATTCCAATGGCTTGTGGCATATAATTACTTTTGGTTGTTGGTTGAGAGTTAGTATTGATAAATCAGTTTTTATTCGCGGCCAGAAAACGCTTCGTTTCGCGCGCCACGACGAGTTCCTCGTTTGTGGGAATCACAAAAATCTTCACGGCGGAATCGGCGGCGCTAATGATAGCCTCGGTCGCGCGGGTGGAATTGTTTTTCTCCGCGTCAATCTTGATGCCAAGATTTTCCAGGTTCGCGCAAATGGCTGCGCGGATGCTGGCTTGATTTTCGCCGGTGCCGGCGGTAAAGACAATCGCATCCGCGCCGTTCAATTGCAGAAAATAGCTGCCAATCCAGTGCCGCGCACTGGCGACAAAAACATCTAGCGCGAGCTTGGCGTTCGCGTTGCCTTTACCGGCGGCATCGGTGATGTCGCGGACATCGTTGGAAACACCGCTGACACCGAGCAATCCGCCTTGCTTCGTCAATTGCTTCTGCGCTTCTTCGACGCTGATGCCGAGCGATTTCACCGCGTAAGGCAAAGCTTCGGCGTCGAGATCGCCGACGCGATTATTCTGCGGCAAACCGGACTGCGGACTCATGCCCATGCTCGTGCCGATGGACGCGCCGTTCAAAATGCCAGTCACGCTGGAGCTGCCGCCGAGATGACACGAAATCACGCGCAGCGGTGCGCCGGAAATTTTCGCCGCGCCATTGTTGACATAAAGCTGGCGCGCGCGTTCGGCGACATCCGGACGGCAGAGCAATTCTGCCGAGCGTTCGGCGATGAACTTGTGGCTTGCGCCATGAAATCCCCAGCGGCGCACGCCGATATCCAGCCACGCTTGCGGCACCGCATAGCGCTGCGAAGCCTCCGGTGCGAATTGGTGAAACGCGGTTTCAAAAAGCGCAATCAGCGGCACGCCCGGCATCCGCTGTGCGAACAGTTTGATGCCGGTGATGTAGGGTGGATTGTGCGCGGGCGCGAGGCCGTTGTAATCGGTCATCGCCTGCAGCACGCGTTCGTCGAGCCGCACGCAGCCGGTGACGTTTTTGGCGATGACGGTCTTGAAACCGACCGCGCTCAATTCGCTCTCGCTCGCGATGGCGTTGGCCTTTTTCAACTCGGCGAGGCAATCCTCGATCGCCTTTGAATAATCGGTGACGCGCTCAAAGCCGCCCTTGTGCAAAAGGCGTTCGGCGTTGTTTGAGAAATCAAACAACCGCCACTTGAGCGAGGTGCTACCGATATTGGCGACGAGAATTTTCATTGCAAGGAGTTTGAAGTTAGAAGTTAGGAGTTAGAAATTTTGGTTCGCGCGAACGATGTTTTTCTAACTTCCAGCTGCTAGTTTCTAACTTCTACTTTATTCCAGCCACTTGCCAAGTCCGCTCAATCCGTCGTGCGGACGCGGAATCACTTGGACGCTGACGACGGCGCCAACCTGCGCAGCGGCGGCGGCGCCGGAATCAGTCGCGGCTTTCACGGCGGCGACGTCGCCACGGAAAAACACGGTGACGTAACCGCTGCCGACTTTTTCCCAACCGGTGATGGTGACGTTTGCAGACTTGAGCGCGGCATCAGCGGCCTCCACGGCGGCGCAGAAACCTTTGCATTCAATCATTCCAACAGCTTGCTTTGACATATTTTTAAAAAGTTAAGAGTGGTGGTTGATTATTTCTTGGCGACGACACCGTTGCCGATGAAGGCGGCGAGCAGTTCTTCGTGCGGGCGGGCGATGATATGCGAGCTGACGAGTTCGCCGACCTTCGCAGCGGCTTTCGCGCCGGCATCCACGGCGGCTTTCACGCTGCCGATATCGCCCTGGGCGATGACGGTGATGAGTCCGCCGCCGATGGCGACGGTCTTGACCAACGTGACGTTGGCCGCCTTGACCATGGCGTCGCTGGCTTCCACGCTGCCGACGTAGCCCTTGGTTTCAATCATTCCTATTGCTTCGTTCATAATTTATTTTGGTTATTGGTTGAGAGTTGCGAGAAATTTTTTTGCCACAGATTAACTCAGATGAAACACAGATTTTTCATCCGCGAAATCTGCGGACGCTTTTCTATTTGTGTTTCATCTGTGTCCATCTGTGGCTATTTAATAAGTTCAACGGGCGTGTGCGGTTCCAGATTGCACGCGTTGCCTTCGTCGGTGTCAATGTGCACTTCCAATTTGAAACTCGGATCCACGCGCACCAGCAATTGATCGAGCGTGATGGCGCACGGGCCGCCAATCTTCAGCTTCATGTGGTCGCCGGCTTTCACACCGTAAAATTCCGCATCGGTCGGATGCATGTGAACGTGGCGCTTGGCGCGAATGACGCCTTGCGGCATTTCGAAAAATCCCGCCGGCCCCATCAACATGCAACCGGGCGTGTCCTTGATGTCGCCGGAACTGCGCAACGGAATTTCAAAACCCAGCGCCACAGCGTCGGTGTAGGCGAGTTCGACTTGATTCAGATTCCGGCACGGGCCGAGAATCCGCAGATTGGAAATCACGCGGCTGCGCGGACCGATGAGCGTGACGGTTTCCTTCGCGGCAAATTGTCCGTCCATGTAAAGCCACTTGTGAACGGAGAGCTTCGCGCCCTTGCCAAAAAGAGTTTCCACCGCTTCCGGCGTGAGGTGGCAGTGACGCGCGCTGACGTTGACGACGAGCGGACTTTGCCCGCTGGCGATGCGCGGCAAAGGCTTGCCAAGCTTGGCGTAAACCGCCTGCCGAACCAGATGTTCGACGACGGCGCGATGTGGTGCTGGTGCTGCAACAGCCATAAGATTTGACTGACTTTGCCAGTTTTTAGATTTAAGTCAACATTTTTCTTGCAAATAATTCCAAAATCTATCATTCTCATTCAAAATCTGCGTCAAATCCTAGAAACATGAACCACGGATGGACACGGATAAACACGGATTCAAAAACTGACAAATTTGATATTTGATGGAATAAGCCATGAGCGCCCCAACCAACATCGAGTCCGAACGTCGTGAAATTGACGGCAAGGGGCGCACACTTTGGGAATTATTTGATAATCGTCGCTATGCGATTGACACCTACCAGCGCGAATACAAATGGCAGACCAAGCAGCTTGTCGAACTTGTGGACGATCTATGCGGCAAGTTCCTTGAATACTACGATCCCACCCAAGAGCGTGTTGCCGTAGCCAAATACGGTCATTACTTTCTCGGTTCAATCATCATCAGTCAGAAAAACGGCCAACGCTTCATCATTGATGGGCAGCAGCGCCTCACGACACTAACCTTGTTCCTGATTTTCCTGAATCATAGGCAACAAAAGCTGCCGGAGGACGACCGTGTTGCTGTCCATCAGCTCATTCTGTCACAAAAATACGGCAAGAAGTCTTACAACATTGACGTGCCTGAACGATCATCGTGCCTCGATAAACTTTACTCCGGTCAGTCTTACAACCCCACCACCAAAGACCTGGAAGCCGTGCGCAACATGGTCGCCCGTTACAATGAGATCGAAGTAAACTTTCCTTCTGAAATAGACGCCCATGCCCTGCCTTTTTTTCTGGACTGGTTTTTGAACAATGTTCACGTCGTTGAAATTACGGCTTATTCCGATGACGACGCCTATACGATTTTTGAGACGATGAACGACCGTGGCCTCTCGCTCGCGCCGCTGGACATGCTCAAGAGCTTCATCATTGCGAATGTCAATGACGAGGACGAACGCGACCGCGTAAATGGTATCTGGAAACAGACCACCAATCGCCTGCTTGAATTGGATAAAGAAGAGCCAGCGGACGCTGTTAAAACTTGGCTGCGTAGTCAATACGCTGACTCAATCCGCGAAAGGAAACGAGGCGCACGACCCGGCGATTTTGACCGGCTTGGCACGGAATTTCATCGCTGGGTGCGCGAGAACGAAAAACTACTCGGACTTACCAAGTCTGCTGATTATGTCCGGTTCGTTGAGCGGGATTTCAAATTTTACACCAGCCAATATGAACTTCTCTCTCATGCCTCGCTGAAACAAAAAAAGGGACTTGAAATTATTTATGCCAACTCGTGGCTAGAATTCACCCTTCAATATCCGCTGCTCCTAGCACCGTTGACGCCATCTGATGATGAGGAAATATGCCTTCGCAAATTCCAGATTGTGGCTTCGTTCGTGGATATTCTCATTGCCCGTAGGCTTTGGAATTTTCGTTCCATTGCATACTCCACGATGCAATACGCCATGTTCCTCGTCATGCGTGAAATTCGCGGCAAATCCCCGGAACAGCTTGTGCCTATTCTTCGCAAGCGTTTAGCAGAGGAAGACAGCTTTGACGACAACACCACGTTACGCCTACATCAACAGAATCGTTACTCCCTCAAGTGGCTGTTAGCGCGCATAACTGATTTTATTGAGGTGCAAGGCGGGCTGGATTCTCATTTCGACGAATACATGGCAGAACGCGGCAAAAACAGTTACGAGGTGGAACACATCTGGGCAGATCATTGGGAAGAACACAAAGATGAATTCACTCACGAGGCGGACTTTAATGAATACCGCAATCGTTTCGGAGGACTGCTTTTACTACCCAAAACTTTCAATGCCAGTTATGGCGACCTACCTTACGAAAAAAAACTACCTCATTATTTGAAACAGAATTTGTTGGCGCAGTCTCTAAACCCAGATGCCTACAACCGTCACCCGCCACTCAAAAAACTGATTCAAGCCGGATTGCCATTCGTTGCACACGAGATTTTCAAAAAGACGGACATTGAGACACGGCAGAAACTTTATACTTCCATCGCCAAACAAATATGGAATCCAAACCGACTCAATCTTGCTGCTGGCATTCCGATCAAGACAACCGAAGATGTTCCAGAAGTTTCCAATATTGAGTTTCCTAAAAACCCTTACGATCGGTATCTCTGGGAATGTTTGCTCGAAGGCGGAACGCGTCAAGAAATTGCCGAAAAGGTCGCCTCGCACTTCAAAAAGGAAAAAGGCCAAGATAAATGGAAACGTGGCGAGCCGGAAACTGCGTTGAAATGGATGGATGAAACCGTTGATGACATGAAAGCTGTCGGGTTGAAGCCAATGCTCAAGGGAGGCGCAAAATGATTTTACAATTTCATCCGTGTTCATCCGTGTCCATCCGTGGTTGAAAACAATTTTTTGAATTAAAACCATGACCGCCGACGAACGCAAACACCGCATTGAAGCCTATCTTCAGCGCGTGGAATTCGCGTCGCTGGAAGAACTCTCCCAGCACGTCGAAGCCTCGGTCTCGACCGTGCGCCGCGATTTGTCGGTCTTGGAAGCGGCGGGCGAATTGCGCCGGACGCACGGCGGCGCGCGCATCGTCACGCCGAAGTCGGATGAATTTGCGTTCTCCGCGCGCGACACGCATCAGCTTTCGGAAAAAGAACTGATTGGCAAGGCGTGCGCGGCGCTCATCGGCTCGAATCAAAGCGTGATTCTCGACGCCGGCACGACGGTTTATCACGTCGCGCGGCATCTCGAAGAAAAAGCGCCGCAGATCGTGACGAACTCGTTGCCGGTGGCGAACCTGTTCGCGTCGGCGAACAAAGTGGAAGTGATTTTGGCGGGCGGCGTGATTTATCCGCGGCTCGGCGTGCTGGTCGGGCCGATGACGGTCGAGGCGTTTTCCAAAATGCGCGCCGACGTGGCGATCATGAGCGCCGGCGGCATCACGCTCGAAGGCGTGACGAACTCGCACACGCTGCTGATTGACATCCAGCGCGCGATGCTCAAGGCGGCGCAGAAAATTATTTTGTGCCTCGACCATACGAAGTTTGGCCGGCAGTCCGTTTCGCCGCTGTGCGGTCTCGACATGGTGGACACGATTGTGACCGACAGCCAGGCGCCGCAGGAATTGGTCGCGGCACTGCGCGAACGCGGCGTGGAAGTAATTCTGGCTCCCAGCGCGGAGGCGAGCGGAGCGGAAAAAATTTAACCACAGATAAACACAGATGGACACAGATGAAAGACCTGACCTGCGCCGCGGAGGCGAACCAGCTTTTATGCTGAAGGCGGAGACGGAGAAAATTATCGGCTTTGGATTTGAGGTGCTGAATGAAATTGGTCACGGGTTGCATGAAAAGATTTATGAGAACGCTCTGACGGGTTTTGTTCAAGGCGAACGGCATTGCGTTTGACCAGCAGCGGCGTTTTCCTGTGATGTTTCGCGGCGTTGAAGTCGGCGAGTTCATCCCCGATTTGATTGTTTTCGGCTCAGTGATTGTGGATCCCAAAGTCATTGACCACATCACCGACTTTGAACGCGGCAAGATGTTAAATTACCTTCGCATCGCAAAATTGAGGGTGGGACTGCTCCTGAATTTCAAGAAGCCCCGCCTCGAATTTGAGCGCGTCGTTTTGTAATTTTCATCTGTGTTTATCTGTGTGCATCTGTGGTTAAAAAATAAATTAAAATGAATTTAGCAGAAAAAGTCAGATTGGCCGGCGTCGTCGGCGCGGGCGGCGGTGGGTTTCCGACGCACGTCAAGCTCGGCGCGAAGGCGGAAGTCGTCATCGCCAATGGCGCGGAGTGCGAACCGCTCCTGCACAAGGACGCCGTCACGATGGAAGAAAGCGCTGCCGAAATGGTGCGCGGCATCCAACTCGCGATGGAAGCCGTCGGCGCGAAGGAAGGCGTCATCGGCGTCAAAGCCAAGAAGAAGCACGCCGTGGCCGCCGCACAGGCCGCGTGCAAAGGCACGAACGTCCGCGTGCAGTTGCTCGGTGATTATTATCCGGCCGGCGATGAATACGATTTGGTTTACAATGTCACCGGCAAATTGATTCCGCCCGGCGGCATTCCCATCGCGGTCGGCGCGGTGGTGAACAACGTTGAAACGTTCGTGAACATTGCGTTTGCGAACGACGGCAAGCCGCTCACGCATAAAATACTCACCATCGCCGGCGCGGTGAAATCTCCGGCGACAATCAAAGTTCCGATTGGAACAACTTTCCGCGAATGCATTGAATACGCCGGCGGTCTTTCAACGAATGATCCGGTCGTCTGCGTCGGCGGATTGATGATGGGCACGACGACGGACGATTTGAATACGCCGGTCACGAAGACGACGACGGGCATCATCATCTTGCCGCGCGATCATCACACGATCGAACGCAAGCTCAAGCCCGGCAAACAGCAGGCGGCCATCGGCAAATCCGCGTGCGATCAGTGCCGTTATTGCACGGAATTTTGCCCGCGCTTTTTGCTCGGTTATGCCGTCGAACCGCATCAAGTCATGCGCACGCTCGCGTTCACCGGCACCGGCGCGGATTACTACAACCAATGGGCGGCGATGTGCTGCTCGTGCGGTTTGTGCACGCTCTACTCTTGCCCAGAAGAATTATTCCCGAAGGAAGCCTGCGACGACGCCAAGTCCGTCATGCGCGCCAAACAAATCAAGTGGACTGGCCCGATGAATCCGAAAGTTCATGCGATGGCCGACGGCCGCCGTGTGCCGATCAAGACGCTCGCGAAAAAACTGCATGTGCTCGATTACGATTTGCCCGCGCCGTATCTGCGCCAGGAAATTTCACCCAGCCGGCTGATTTTGCCGCTCAAGCAAAGTGCGGGAACACCTTGTATTTCCAAGGTGAAAGTCGGTGACCGCGTAAGCGCCGGCCAAGTCATTGGCGAACCCGCGCCGAACGCGCTGGGCGCCATTTTGCACGCGCCGATGAATGGCGTGGTGCGCGAAGCGAACGACAAAGTGATCATTTTGGAGAAATAATTTTATGGCTGATAAATCCGTTGGATTGATTGAACTCTCGAGCATCGCCGCCGGCTTCCAGGTGGCGGACACGATGCTCAAGGCTGGCAACGTGCGCCTCATCCTGTCGCGCTCCATTTGCTCCGGCAAATACATGGTGCTCATCGGCGGCGAGACCGCCGGCGTGGAAGCCGCCGTTGAAGCCGGCTGCGAAACGGCAGGCGGCTGCCTGATTGATAGCTTCGTCATCGCCAATTTGCATCCCGACGTTTTCGTCGCGCTCGGCCGCACGCAGCCGGCGGAAACCACCGGCGCGCTCGGCATCATCGAATCGTTCAACGTCGCCACGCTCATTCAGGCTGCCGACACCGTGGCCAAAACCTCCGCCGTGCAACTCCTCGAAGTCCGCCTCGCAATGGCGATGGGCGGAAAAGCCTTTTGCACGATGACCGGCGATGTCTCCTCCGTGCAGGCCGGCGTCAATGCCGGCCGCGCCGTGCTCGCCGAAGCGGGGGTGCTCGTGAATGCTGTGGTGCTTTCGCGTCCGCATCCGGATGTTTACCGCGAGGTGGTTTAATTTCGACCGAGAATCGTCAGCACGATTCCCGCCAAAATGCCGATGACGGCGGGAAGTTTTTTTCGACCGTTGATTTCGTGGAAGAACAGCAGTCCGCCGGCGAACGCTACAAGTGTGCTCGCGCGGCGCAAACTCATCACGATGGCCACCAGCCCGTGCGGATCGTGCAGCGCGGTGAAATAAAAATAATCCGCTACCAGTAGCGCTAGTGCGATGAACGGAATGCTCCAGCGCCAGCGGAATTCGTTGCGCGTCCACAGTCGGAGTTTCCAGCCGAGCGCAAACGGCGCAAAAAACACCAGCAGATAGATCGAAAACCAGCATTGCACGGTCGGCACGGAAAAATTCAAAGTGCCGAGCAGGTACTTGTCGTACAGCGAACTCACCGCGCCGAACAACGTTCCAATCAGCAAACCGCCCACCCATTTGTTGCGGTGAAAATGCACGCCCTCCTGCGCACCGGCCACGGACAGGCCGACGAATGAGCCGAGCGTGGTCAGGACGCCGACGGTTTCCAGCCAAGTTGGTCGTTCACCCAAAATCAAAATCGCACCGCCGAGCGTCCACAGTGGACTGGTCGCGCGAATCGGCGCGCCGAGCGAGAGCGGCAGGTGTTTCAGCGCGTAATAAGTGCCGATCCACGACGCGGCGACGATGCCGGATTTGAGCAGCAGCCGCAGGTGTTGGGACCAAGTCAACGGTTCGGTGACCAACGCGTGCGGCAGCCAGCCCGGTTGGCAGGCGTTGATGGCGAGCAGCCCTGTCCACACCAGCGCGCCGGTGAGGGTGCTGAAAAAAAGGACCGGACTCACGGCATTCGCCCGCACCGCGTGCTTGGTGCAGAGATCGTAGAGGCCGAGAAAAAAAGCAGACAATAATGTGGCGGCAACCCAGTTCATCCAAGACGAACAGCATAATTTTGTCGCGCGTGGAAAGCGAACTTTTACGCGGCAAGATGCTTGGACTGGCGTTTGGGCAGGGAACGATCGCGATTACGGATGACGGACCAATTTTCCTCCGGCAAGAAGGTTCTAAGAAAATTCGGCGCATCGCGGCGGCCGGTGCGCTGGCAATCTTGCCAGAATTTTTCGGCGACGAATTTGGCGTCGAGCGCGAGTTCGCGAGTAAGAAATTCAAATAGCAATTCCATCAGCCGCGCCAGTGCGATGCTGTCGGTGCGATTTAATTGACCGTAAAGCCAGTCACTGAAGCGGAGAAAATTGTAAAACGGGGATGCGCTATTGTTCCAAAGCAGCGGTAGGGCGGCGACAAAATTGCCGCTGTTGCCCACGAGGTCCCAGTATTTCGCGAAGCGCCGCAGTCGCTGCATCGTGGCGAAATCGAGCAACCGGTTCTGCAAAATATCGTAAGGTGGATGCGCGTTGTAAACCATCAGCCACTCGGCGTCGTGCCGGATAATCGGCGTGCCGCGCAGGCGCTTTAAGATGCCGACTTGAATTTCCTGTGGCCCGAGCGCAATTAATTTATCAAAGCCGGTGGCGAAACTTGCGAGCGTTTCCCCCGGCAGGCCGATAATTAAATCCGCGTGAATGTGAACGCTGGTTGCCTGACGTAAAAAATTAAAATTTTCCGCCATGCGTTCGTAATTCTGCCGGCGGCTGATGAGTGAGCCGACTGCGGGATTAAACGTCTGGATGCCGACTTCGAATTGCAGCGAGCCGGCGGGAAATTGGGCGATAATTTCGCGCAGCTCGCTGGGCAAACGGTCGGGAATCATCTCGAAGTGATAAAAATTTCCGGCGCGATGCCGGGCGAGAAAAAATTCCAGAATCGCTTGGCTCGTGGCGATGTTCAGGTTGAACGTGCGATCTACGAATTTGAATTGCCTGAGTCCGCGGTCCAATAGTTTTTGCATCGCGGCAAGGAAGGTTTCCAGCGGCGCGGCCCGCACGGGAATCTCCAGCGATGACAAACAAAATTCGCAGGTGAACGGACAGCCGCGCGACGCTTCGACATAAACAATGCGGTGGGCGAGGTCCGCGTCCGTGTAATAATCGTAAGGCAGTTGGAGGTTCGAAAAATCCGGCAACCCGGCGGGAATGATTTTGGGAACTTGCGGATGCGGAGCGAGAAGTTGGCGACACACCTCGGCAAATTTCAAATCCGCTTCGCCGGTGATGACGTGATCCGCCAGTTGGACGATGGCTTGCGTTTCGGTTTCGTGGCTGACTTCCGGGCCGCCGAGGATGATGATTATTTCCGGCCGCACGCGTTTGATGGTGGCGATGACTTCGGCGGTTTGCGACACGTTCCAAATGTAAACGCCGAAGCCGAGAATTTTCGGCGCGCGCGCCAGCAGCGATTCCGCGATGTCCAGCGGCCGGAGATTGATGTCGAATTCCGCAATGACCGCGCGCGGTTGCAGGTCGCCCAGGTTGGCGAAAAGATAGCGCAGCCCGAACGCGGCGTGGATAAACTTCGCGTTGAGCGTGGTGAGAACGATGTCCGGCATCGCCGGGAAATTAGCAACTTCCTTTGCTCGCGCCAAAGCGGAAAACCGGTTTGCTCGCTGCAAAATTATTTTTCCTGCCTGCTCAAGCGGCGGCTACTTTTGGCAAGTTGGCCATAAATGCTTGGGCGTTTTCAGCGATTTGTTCCAGGCTATAATTCACTTTTTTCGTCGCAATCGCCCATTGATGACCGCACGGATCTTCCACCACGCCGTAGCGGTCGCCCCAAAAAGTGTCCGACAGCGGCATGCGGATGACCGCGCCGGCTTGCACGGCGCGAGCGAACGCCGCCTCGGCATCCGCGACGTAGAGATGCAGAAAGACGCTGGTGCCGCCCCGACTTTTGGGAGCCAGCGAGTGCGGCGGCATTTCGCTGCCGAGCATCAGGAAGGAATCGCCGATCAGCAACTGTGCATGCATCATATGGTCCGTGCCCGGCTGCACCAACCGCGCCAATTCCTGCGCGCCAAAGGCTTTTTGATAAAATTCGATTGCTGCCGCGCCGTTGGTCACGACCAAGTGCGGAGTGAGCGTGTGGAATCCGGCGGGTTTGTAGTCAGGTGTGTTCATGGCTAATATGATTTTTTCTGTGCGTAAGTTTTCATGCGGTGGTCAATTGGGCAAGCGAATGTTGTGCGCCTCGCACCTCTGCCCTTTTCATTCCGGCGGCGGCACGGTTTAATTCCCGCATGGCAAAGTTGCACATTCAAACCGTTCACTCCCTCGATTTGCCGGAACTCGCGCTCTATCGCACGTTGCGACGCGTGGAGGAGCACGAGCGCGCCGGTGTGCTCGTGGCGGCGAATATCAAAGTAATTCAACGACTGCTGGCCAGCCGCTTCACAGTGGTCTCGGCGCTCGTCACGCCGGTCTGGTTGGAAAAACTTGAACCGGCGCTGCGCGCGCGGGTGGAGACCGCCATTGACATTTTTGTTGCCACGCCGACGCTCTTGGAAACCATCACCGGTTACAAATTGCATCAGGGCGCGTTGGCCGTGGCAAAAATTCCGCCGCTGCTGGATTTGCCCGCGCAACTGGCGGCGGCGCGACGACCACTCTTGCTCGCTGCCGTCGAAGGCATTGCCAGTGCGGAAAATCTGGGCGCGGTGGTCCGGAGTTGCGCGGCATTTGGTGCGAATATGCTCATCGTCGGCGAGACGTGCGGCAGCCCTTACCAGCGACGTGCGGTGGCGGGTTCGATGGGCACCATTTTCGAGCAGCCCGTAGTGCAGGTGCCAAATCTCGTGGCGACGCTGACGGAATTGCGGGCGCGCGGCGTGCGGTGTCTGGCGGCGCATCCGCGACCGGATGCACAGAAACTGCACGCGGCGGATTTACGCGGCGATTGCTGCCTGGTGTTCGGCGCGGAGGGACCGGGACTAACAGCGGCCGTGTTGGCGGCGTGCGATGGCATGGTGGAAATTCCGATGCCGTCGCACATGAATTCGCTGAATGTGGCGGTGGCGACAGGCGTTTTTCTGTACGAGGCCACGCGGCAGCGCGGTGGCGGGACGCAGCCGTGAACGGCCTTTGCTGGCCAAAAACCGCCAGCAATTCACGTCAAGTGTCTGGCAAAATGTGATAAGAATAAATTTATCATCGGGATGATAGTTAGTTTGTCACTTATGAAAAAACTAACACTACTCGCACTCCCGGCGGCGTTCGCGCTCGCCTTAACCACCTCCGCTTTTGCCGCCGACGGCAAGGCGGTGTACACCGACAACTGTGGCAAATGCCACGGCGAAGATGGCAAGGGCGCCACCAAGATGGGCGTCAAGCTTGGCGCGCGCGACTATTCGGACGCGACCGTCCAGGCGTCAATCACCGATGACAAAGCTTTCAAATCCATCAAGGAAGGACTGAAGAAAGACGATAAGACATTGATGAAACCGTCGGAACTTTCCGACGAAGACATCAAGGCCTCCGTGGCATATCTGCGCACGTTGAAAAAATAAATTAACCCATCGGGCGCGGGCATTGGCCGCGCTGGCAGAAAATGAAAAAACCGGGGCAACGAAAACGTTGCCCCGGTTTGCTTTGGTCTTGCAAGATTATTGCGTCTGCAAAATGAAGAACTGTTGCGCGGTTCCGGAGTTCAACGCGCCGGTTACGGTGTAGCTGAAGCTGCCGGCGCCGTCGAAGTTGCCCGTCGTCAATGTGGTCCACTGCGCGAGCGGCAGGGCGAGGTTGGTGCTGGTGAGCACGGTCACGGCACCACCGGCCGCGCCACCGGTGGCGCTGAGATTCAGATCACTGCCGGCAGGAGTGATACTGCTGAAAGCCGGCGGCGTGATGGCGACGATGGAGAGTGTGCCATCGACGGCGAGATTATTGGTGTTCCACGTTAATCCTGCGCCGGGGCTGGCCGGGACAATGCTATCGAAACTGCCGGCGTAGCTGCCGGCATTGAAGAGCTTGAAAGATTGTCCGGCGGTGAACGTGCCGGCAATGAGATTGAGATTCAATGTGCCGGCAAACGTGGCGCTGGTCGTCGTGATAACGTCATTGGTGATGGCGCTCGGAGTGGCGTCCAAATCGAAGTTGAGGTTGGCACCGCTTTGGAGCGTGAGCGCATTGGTGATGGTCAATTGGCCAATGGCGCCATCGGTGTCCGCCGGGGCAATGGTGGAACCGGAACTGGTCGTCACGCTGCCGCGCACGGTGCCGTTGCCGCGAAGATACTGGCCGCTGTTCAAGGTCAGCGTGCTGTCACTCCGGCCGGAAACATCCAGCACCGCGCCAGCGGCGATGTCAATATTCGTGGTGTTGCCGATGGCGCCGGAACCAATCAAGGCCAGCACGCCGGCGTTGACGGTAGTGAAGCTGGTGTAAACGCTATTGCCGGACAAGGTGAAAGTGCCGCTGCCGGATTTGACAAGGCTCACTTTGCGAATGGAAGTGGATTCGCTGATTACACCGTCGAATTCGGAACTCGCGTTGTTTGCACCGATCACATAAGTCGTGGCGCGATTGTCGGCGGTGGTTGTGGAGCCACCTTGCAGCACGGTGCTCGGTCCGCCGAACAGGGCACCCATTTGGATAGTCACACCAGCGTTGCGATTGTTAAGAATGGCGGAGCCGTTACCCAGATTTATCGTAAAGTTGGTGCCGCCGGTGCTCGGATAAAAGCGCGGATTGGGTAACGTATCCACATAGATGGTGCCGGTGAAAGCAGACATGTCGCCGGCAAAAGTGAGTACGTTGCCGGAATTGCCTTGAAGATTTACCGTGCCGGAGCCGGTCAGGTTGCCCAAGGTCTCATTGCCTGCGTTGGCCAGGTAATTATTGGTGCCAACAATGTTTAACACGCTGCTTAAAGTTTCCGAATCGCCTGCGAATTGGAAGGTGGCGGAACTCACGCCGCCGTTTAGCGTCAGCACGTTGGTGCCAATGGTGCCGGCCGGATTGGCGCGGATGCTGCCGGCGGTGATGAGCGTGGGGCCGGTGTAAGTATTGCCGCCGGTCAAAGTCAGTTGCCCGTTGCCGTTTTTGGTAAGCGCGCCGGGACCGGTCAGACTGCCGGAAAGAGTCAACGTCGTCGCTGCGTTACTCACGTTGAGCGCGCCGCCGGCGGCTTGCAGGGTGAGACCGCGGTCAATCGTCTTGTTGCCGCCGATGTATTCGAGCGTGCCATTGTTCAACAGCAAGTTGGCGGGGCTGCTGACCGCTGCGCCCAGCGGGCTGGCGAGTCCGCCGTTGGCCAGACTGGCAACGATGATCGTGCCACCATTGATGGCGGTGACGCCGGTGTAGTCGTTCGCGGTGAGAATGGTCAAGGTGCCGGAATTAGTTTTGGTCAGGCCGGTGGTGCCGGTGATGTCGCCGCTGCTGGTGGTGGTGAAAATGTAATTGTTGGTGGTGTTCACCAACACCGTCGCCAGCGGGGCCGGCGTGACAATGCCATTAATATTGACCACGAAGTTGGTGGAACTGTCATCAAAGTTGTTGGTGTCAGCGATGTAAGAGCGGTCGTAGCTGAGGCCGTTGAGCCAGTTGCTGCTCGCGCCGGTGTCCCACGCGTTCGCTGCGCCGTCGCCGCGCCAGACGAGGCTCGCGGCGGGGCGGACGCTGGAGACGACCAAGTCAATTTCTCCCGGCGGATTGGTCAAAGTGCCGCTGACGGTGGCAAAGTTGGCAAGGCTGCCGTTCAAATTACCGCTGTACTGAATAAGTTTGTAGGTGCCAATGCTGAGCGAACCTACGGGCGAGACGACCATATTATTGATGCCATTCACGGTCAGATCGCCGGTGATTTTGACGGCGTCGTTGGGCGTGATGACGCCCGTGGTATCGGAGGTCAGTTCGAAATTAAAATTCGCGTTGGAGGCGGTCAGACCGCTGGCAAAATTCAACGTGCCTTGCGCGCCGCTGCCGGCAGGCGTGACGTTGGCGCCGTTGCCGGCGATGAAGTTGCCGGTTACGGTTCCGGTGCCCGCGATGGTTTTGGCGGAGCCGAGGGTGAAGCCGCCGATGCTGGTCAGCGCGGATACATCAAACGTGCCATTGGCCGCCACCGAGATGGTGCCGCTCGCCAGTGTGCCCGAGGAACCGCTCAGATCCGAAGCCAGTGCCAGCGTGCCGGCGTTGATGATCGTGTTGCCGGAATAGGAGTTTGTGGCGGTCAAAGTCAGCGTGCCGTTACCGGTTTTGATCAAAGCTCCAATGCCTTTCAACGGACCGGTCGAAGTGATGTTGTGCGCCCCGCCCGCCGGGTCCGCTGCTTGGAAGGTGAAACTTGTGCCGTTCAGAGAAAGCGCGGTAGCATTGGTCCAATCCGCCGTGGCCCCAAACAACCCACCGTTGTTCAACGCCGCGTTGAGCGTGGCGACGCCGTTGTAGCCGATGCCCTGGCTGCCGACGAAAATGCTGGCGGAATTGGTGAAGTTCACGGTGCCGGCGCTGCCGTTGGTGTTGCCGAAGAAAATTCCGCCAACCAAGTTGGTGCCACCGAGCACGGCATAAACATTCAACGAACCGGAGACGGTCGGATTGGGATTCACCAAACCGGGATCGGGCACCACGACCAGTCCGCCGGTTTGCAACAGCCGTGAGCCACGGGCGGAAGAGCCTTGGTTGATAGTAACGTTGCCGTAGTTGGTCACCGCACCGCCGCCGACGAACAAGGTCAAAAATGAATTGCCCGCGCTGCCGCCGACGTTGGCGTTGGTCATCGTCACCTGGCCGCCGTTGATGATGATACCTTCGGTGCCGAGCGTGCTATAACCGCTGCTGCCGGCGTTGCTGCGCTTGATAAGGACGTTGCCCAAATTATTCGTGCCGCCATTGATCACCAAGAGCGCGCTGGTGCTCACGCTGCCGTTGCCGGGATTCAAGCTGGTGGCCGCCGCGCTGATGGTGCCGCCGGCGTTGGTCATGAGGCCGAAGCTGCTGGGATTCGCGCCGCCAGTGCCCCCGGTGGAACCGGAGCCGACGATAATCGTCCCGCTGACCGTCAGCGAACCGCCCGCCGCGACGGATACGACGCCGTTGGAGCAAAAGCCGAGGTTGCCGGTCACGTTCACCGCGCCGCCACTGTTCACAAACAATTTGTCCCCACCGCCCGGGCGCAGCAGGAAAATATTGCCACTATTGAAGCCGGCGGCATTTACGTTGACCACGCCGTAGTTAGTCAGATTGCCAAAACTGGCCGCCGTCATCGGCAAGTTATAATTCGCCGTGGTGCCGTTGTTGATAACGGCGTTCGTGCCCACGCCGGGAATGCCGAGGTCCCAGTTGCCGGCGGTGTTCCACTCGCCGCCAGAGGCGCCGGTCCAAGTGACGGTCTGGGCTTGGCTGAGCGTGCTGGTCACGGTTAGGAGCAGGACGGAGAACAGGGTTCGCAGATTTATTTTCAGGGGTTCATGGTTTTAAGTGCTAATGGTTATGCAAGAGTCGGTGCGTGAATCATTTTAGGGAATCAAGAAAATCTCGCACACCGCCGGTGGTAAGCAAAGAATTTACCCCCAACAATTTTGCAACTCGCTTTGAAAATAAGGCACCTGCCCACGGCATCAACGTGCCGGCGGTGGTTAAACCCGCGAAGTTTTTTCCGGCTGCGACTCCGTCCACCGCGCCAGCAGCCAGAGCAGGTCTGACAACCGGTTGAGATACAGGATGATCTCCGCGTTGCGCAGTTCACCGGTAAATTTGAGGTCGCACACGCGCCGCTCCGCGCGGCGGGCAATCGTGCGGGCCATGTCCAGAGCGGCGGCGGGCACCGTGGCGCCCGGCGTGGCCCATCCTTTGAAGCTCACTTGTTGCGCCTCGATTTCCTTCACCCACGCATCCAATTTGGCGGTCATCTCCGGCGTCACCAAAAAGTAGCCGTCGGTGGTGTAGCGGTTCAAATCTTCCGGCTGCACGCACAGTTCGCCCATCAACACGATCAAATCTTTCTGAACCGTCAACAGGCAGGTGCGCACAAACTCCTGCTCCGCTGTCGCGCGGGCCATGCCTAACGCGGCATTTAATTCATCCACAGTGCCATAGGCTTCGACGCGCGGATGGTTTTTCGGCACCCGCCGGCTGTACATCAGGGCGGTGGATCCGTTGTCGCCGGTTTTGGTGGCAATGCTCATAAATAAATAATGTTTGGGTTTGGGGAAAAATTATTTGCCGGTTTTCGACCGTGCCGGTTTGGTCGCGCCGGCTGGATTGGGTTTTGGCGGCGGCGGGGCGGTGATTTTCTGATAATTAATAATACCTCGCGCAATCGCCGTGGCAATCAATCGCCGGTAGCCTGCATCGAAAATTTTCCGGCCCTCGGACGGATGCGTCATGTAGCCGCTCTCGACGAGGATCGCCGGCATTTCCGCGTCGCGCAGCACGGCGAAGCGCGCCCGGCGCACGCTGCGGTCCGGGGCGACCAGCGTGTGCACGAGGGATTTTTGCACCAGATAGGCGAGCAGCAGGCTTTTGGCTTCCACGCGGTTCGCGATGCTGGCGCCGTGATGCGCGCCTTCGCCTTGGGCATTGGACGAGGCAGCGCCGACCGGCGTGATGCAATAAGTTTCCGGTCCGCTCACTTCGGCCTGCGACGAGGCGGTGGCGTTGAAGTGCAAACTGACAAACAGGTCCGCGCGGCGGCGGTTGGCGAAATCCGGGCGCGCGTCCAACTCCACGAATTTATCCGCCGACCGCGTGAGCAGCACGTTGAATCCCGCGTTGGTCAACTGGCTGCGCAGCGCGCCGGCCAGCGCCAGAGTGTAATCTTTTTCCGCGTGGTGGCTCACGATGTTGCCCGTGTCTTTGCCGCCGTGGCCGGGGTCGAGGACGATGGTAAAAATCTTTTTCGGCGCGAATCGTGGCGCAAACACCAGCGGTTCGATGGTTTTGGCCAGATCCAATTGCGCCACGAGTAACGCGCCTTTTTCCGCCGCCACCGGGAAGGCCAGCGCCACGTTCACGCCATTGATTTGCGCGATGCGGGAATCTTTTTCCACCAGCAGGCGGGTGGTGTGGTTCGTCAACGTCAGGCTGCTGCCGGACCGGGTTTGCGTCCGGAAGCCGTTGGCTGCCGCCCAGTCGCTCAGCAAAGTATAGCTGTGGCCGCTGAGGAAAGCCGCGTCCGCCGCCGGCGCGAACAACGCGCCCGCCAGCAGCAGGGACAGCCAAAGACGGACTTTCATGGCCGCGCAAGTTAAAGCCCGGCGCGGGAAAGCTAAAGGTGAAAGTTTTGCGCTGGCTGGAATTCCAGGCCGGCTGACTAAAAAGTTTGATTTCCGGCGGCAATGGTTTTTAATGCAGGGATTAATTTTTTGAAATGAATATCCACGAATACCAAGCCAAACAGTTGCTCGCCCAATATGGGGTCACGGTCCCGTTTGAAATTCCCGCCAAATCCCTCGCCGAAGTGCGCCCGGCGGCGGAAAAAATCGCCGCGAGCGGTAGTGCCAAAGTCGTCGTCAAATCGCAGATCCACGCCGGCGGACGCGGCAAAGGCACGTTCAAAACCGGTTTTCAAGGCGGCGTGAAAGTCGCCGGCTCGGTGGACGAAGCCGTGGGCTTTGCCGAAAAAATACTCGGCAATGTTTTGGTGACCAAACAAACCGGCGCGGAAGGCCGCCAGGTGCAGACGCTACTGCTCGCCGCCGGCGCGAAAATCAAAAAGGAATTTTATCTCGCTGTGCTTTTGAACCGCGAGACGTCGCGCCCGCTCATCATGGCCAGTACCGAGGGCGGCATGGACATCGAGGAAGTGGCCGAGAAGCATCCCGAAAAGATTTTCAAAGAAACGATTGATCCCGCCGTTGGCATTATGCCGTATCAGGCGCGGAAGATTTCCGCCGCGCTCGGTCTCAAAGGCGATTTGTTCAACGCCGGCGTCAAGCTCATCACCGGCGTTTACAACACTTGGTGGGAATGTGACGCCTCGATGGTGGAACTGAATCCGCTGGCGGTAATCGAGCAGGCCGATGGCAAAGAAACCGTCATGGCACTCGACGCGAAAATTTCTTTGGACGACAACGCGCTGTATCGCCACAAAAATATTTTGGAGATGCGCGACTTGAACGAAGAAGCGCCGCTGGAAATCGAGGCATCCAAGTTTTCGCTCAATTACATCAAGCTCGACGGCTCCATCGCGTGTCTCGTCAACGGCGCGGGCTTGGCGATGGCGACGATGGATATTATCCAGCATTTCGGTGGCAGTCCGGCAAACTTCCTCGACGTCGGCGGCGGCGCGAGCAAGGAACAAGTCACGGCGGCGTTCAAAATTATTTTGAGCGACCCGAACGTGAAGGGCATTTTGGTAAACATTTTCGGCGGCATCATGGATTGCAACGTCATCGCCACCGGTATCGTCGCGGCGGTGAAAGAAACCGGTTTGAAACTCCCGCTCGTTGTCCGGCTCGAAGGCAACAATGTCGTTGCTGGCAAAAAAACGCTGGCCGAATCCGGCGTGGCCATTATCACCGGCGATTCGATGGCCGATGCCGCGCAGAAGGTTGTTAAGGCGGTTGGCAAATAACTTTAACCAAAATTTTCCATGTCCATTCTCGTTAAACCGAACACCAAGGTTCTCATCCAAGGCATCACCGGCAGCTTCGGCGCGCGGCATGCGCAGCTCTCGATTGATTACGGCACGCAGATCGTTGCCGGTGTCACGCCCGGCAAAGGCGGACAATTCTTCGAGCACGGCGGCAAGAAGGTGCCGATTTTCGACACCGTCGCCGATGCCGTAAAACAATCCGGTGCGACCGCCAGCGCCGTTTTTGTGCCGCCGCCGTTTGCCGCCGATGCCATTCTCGAAGGCGCGGACGCCGGACTCGATCTCGTCGTCGCCATCACCGAAGGCATTCCGGTGCGCGACATGGTGCGCGTGAAACGCGCGCTGCAAGGCAACACCAAGACGCGGCTCATCGGCCCGAATTGTCCCGGCATCGTCACGCCCGGCGAAGGCAAGGATTCCCACGGCGGCTGCCGCATTGGCATTGCGCCGGGTTACATTCACAAAAAAGGAAACATCGGCGTGGTCTCACGCAGCGGCACGTTGACCTACGAAGCGGTGTGGCAACTCACGTCGCGCGGCGTCGGCCAAAGCACCTGCGTCGGCATCGGCGGCGATCCAGTGAACGGCACGTCGCATCTCGATGTCATCAAACTTTTCAACGACGATCCGGAAACGACTGGCATCATCATGATCGGCGAAATTGGCGGCAGCGCCGAAGAAGAAGCCGCCGAGTGGATCAAGAAAAATTGCAAGAAGCCGGTAGCTGGTTTCATCGCCGGTGCAACGGCGCCGCCCGGACGCCGCATGGGCCACGCGGGCGCGATTGTCAGCGGCGGCAAAGGCACGGCGGCGGCCAAGATCGCGGCGTTCAAGGAAGCGGGCATCGGCATCGCTGTGACTCCCAGCGAAATGGCGGACACGCTGTTGAAGCTGATGTAAAAATTCCTACTTACGAATTGCGAATTCGGAATGATGGTTCATTCTGGATTCGCAATTTTCATTTTGGCATGGGCATTGTTGATTTCATCTTAAATCTTGCCGGCTTGCTGCTGTGGCTGAACTGGCGTTCGCTGCGCTTCGATCCGCTGGCGAAGCGCACGCCCGCGACGCTGATGGGCACGTTGCGGCCGGCCTCGCCCAAAAAATTCCGGCGCTGGCATTTGCTGCTAATTTTGGCCGGGATGCTCGTGGTGCGGGCGGCCGCTTACCGCTGGGTCGCGCCGTTCTGGGTGGCGCGGCTGGATTTGGGAGTCACGGTGCCGTCCTTCCGCAGCGATGATTTTTCCGGGATGCTGCTGTTTTCCGTCTGTAGTTTTCTGTGGGTGCTCGATGTTTTTTATGTCGTCTTGCTGCTGTTGTCCCTCTTGCGCGGCCCGGATCCGATTCATCGCTTGGTGAAAATTCCTTTGGGCCGCGTGGATAACTGGCCGCGCGCAATAAAAATTTTCCTGCCGTTGCTACTGACCGCGGCAGGTTGGTGGACGTTTGGTGGAATGCTGGTGCATTTGAAAATCTGCCCGCCGCCATTGTCGCTGGCGCACCGGCTGGAACAGGGGCTGCTTCTCGGACTGGACAGTTATCTGGTGTGGAAATTTCCGTTGGGCGCGCTGCTGGCGTTGCATCTACTCAATAGCTACATTTACTTTGGCAGCCATCCGGTTTGGAATTATGTGCACGTTGTTGCTGGGACGGTTCTGCGACCGTTGCATAAATTTCCGCTGCGCTTGGGGCGGGTGGATTTTGCACCGGTCATCGGTCTCATCCTGATTTTTCTCCTGGTCCGGTTGGCGGAAAACGGCGTTCAAACCCCGGCGCGCATGGGTGCGGACCGGCGGGTGCTGCCGCCGTTGATCAATATTCCCGGACTGGTGGATGGCTACCGTCAGTTGTCGGTGGAAAATAAAAAAA
>TBL_comb47_HYPODRAFT_10001255_pt1 | contig 33076 bp, 26 predicted proteins | sample TroBogypolimnion_40_FD_10682 | JGI IMG/M metagenome (IMG submission 10682)
GGGAAAACTGAAACCGTTTCGGGGTGGCCGGGAGGGGGGTGGAGGGGCGAAGGTGGGGTAGGAGTACCAGAGCCTACAGAAATATCCACAATGATTTGCCGATGTGCTATATTTTATGGTTGCACGGCAACTCATGAGCCGGGCGCACAATTATCTGGATGCGGGAGTGACATGGCAACGGACAGGATCGTCATAAAAGGTGCCTGCGAGCACAACCTGAAGTGCATAGACCTCGAAATACCAAGGGACAAGCTGGTCGTCATCACCGGGATCTCCGGGTCCGGAAAGTCGACCCTTGCCTTCGACACCATATACGCGGAGGGGCAGCGGCGCTACGTCGAGTCGCTCTCCGCCTACGCGCGCCAGTTTCTGGAGCAGATGGAGAAGCCCGACGTCGAGTCGATCGAGGGGCTCTCCCCGGCCATCTCGATCGAGCAAAAGACCACCAGCAAGAATCCGCGCTCCACGGTCGGCACCGTCACGGAGATCTACGACTACCTGAGGCTCCTGTTCGCGCGCATCGGGAAGCCGCACTGCTACAGCTGCGGCAAGCTCATCTCCTCGCAGACCGTCACCCAGATGGTGGACCAGATCATGTCCATGCCGCCGGGCTGCAAGATCACGCTGCTTTCCCCGATCATCCGCGGCCGCAAGGGCGAATACCGCAAGGAGCTGGCCCAGCTCAGAAAGGACGGCTTCGTCAGGGTGGTGGTGGACGGCACGACCCACGACCTTGCCGAGGAGATCGTGCTCGACAAGAAGAAAAAGCACGATATCGACATCGTGGTGGACCGGCTGGTGGTGAAACCGGGGATCGAGAAGCGTCTGGCCGACTCGCTGGAGACCTCGCTCTCCCACGCGGAGGGGATCGTGAAGGTCGCGGTCTCGGCGGACGAGACCATCGGCCTCAAGGCGGAGACCCTGCTCTTTTCCGAGTCCTCGGCCTGCATCGAGTGCGGCATCTCCTATCCGGAAATGACCCCGCGCATGTTCTCCTTCAATAATCCCTACGGCGCCTGCCCGGACTGCACGGGGCTCGGCACCAGGATGTACCTGGACGCGGAGCTGGTGGTGCCGGACCCCGAGATCTCCATCCGGGACGGCGCCATCGCCCCCTGGGAAAAGCGCTTCTCCGGCTGGTACCACCAGACCCTGGAGGCGCTCGCCAAGGCCTACAAGTTCGATATCCGGCTCCCCTTCAAGGACCTGCCCAAAAAGGCCAAGGACGTCGTACTGAACGGCTCGGGCGGCGAGATGGTGGACTTCTGGTGGGAGGACGACTCCGGGAAACGGCACAACTACCAGAAAGCGTTCGAGGGGGTGCTGAACAACCTGGAGCGGCGCCACCGGGAGAGCGAGTCGGAAACGGTGCGCGAGGAGCTGGAGAAGTACATGAACATCATGCCCTGCCCCTCCTGCGCGGGCGCACGGCTCAAGAAGGAGGCGCTCTTCGTTCGGGTCGGCGGGCAGAACATCCAGCAGGTGACAGCGCTCTCCATCAAAGACTCCCTCACCTTCTTCAACACGGTCGCCCTCTCCGAGAAGGAGGAGGACATCGCGCGCCGGATCCTCAAGGAGATCCGCGAGCGCCTCAACTTCCTGGTCAACGTGGGGCTCGACTACCTCTCGCTGGACCGCGCCTCCGGGACCCTGTCGGGCGGGGAGGGGCAGCGCATCAGGCTCGCGACGCAGATCGGCTCCTCCCTGGTCGGCGTGCTCTACATCCTGGACGAGCCGTCCATCGGTCTGCACCAGCGCGACAACGGGCGCCTGCTGCAGACGCTGCGGCACCTGCGCGACATCGGCAACACGGTCCTCGTGGTGGAGCACGACGAGGAGACCATTATGGAGGCCGACTGGGTCATCGACATGGGACCCGGCGCCGGCGTGCATGGCGGGGAGGTGGTAGCCCAGGGAACCCCGGCGCAGATCATGGCGAACCCCCACTCGCTCACCGGGCTATTCCTTTCCGGGAAGCTCTCCATACCGCTTCCCAAGAAGCGCCGCAAGGCGGAGCGCTTCCTCACCATCCAGGGGGCCACCGAGAACAACCTGAAGGACGTCAGCGTCGAGCTGCCGCTCGGAGTGATGACCTGCATTACCGGGGTCTCCGGCTCCGGGAAGTCGACCCTTGTGATCGACACCCTGTACCGGACGCTGAACCAGCGGCTCTACAAGAGCCGGGAGAAGGCCGGGGCGGTACGCGCCATCCTCGGGCTGGAGGTGCTGGACAAGGTGATCAACATCGACCAGTCCCCCATTGGGCGCACCCCGCGCTCCAACCCTGCCACCTACACGGGGCTCTTCACCGAAATCAGGGAGATCTACGCGCAGCTGCCGGAATCCAAGATGCGCGGCTACAAGCCGGGGCGCTACTCCTTCAACGTGAAGGGGGGAAGGTGCGAGTCCTGCTCCGGCGACGGCATCATCAAGATCGAGATGCACTTCCTGCCGGACGTCTACGTGCAGTGCGAGGTGTGCAAGGGGGCGCGCTATAACAGGGAGACCCTGGAGGTGCGCTACAAGGGACGCTCCATCGCGGAATTGCTGGACATGACCGTGTCGCAGGCGCTCGGCTTCCTGGAGCACATCCCGCGCATCAAGGGGAAGCTGAAGACCCTGGAGGAGGTGGGCCTGGGCTACATCAAGCTCGGGCAGTCCGCCACCACCCTTTCGGGGGGCGAGGCGCAGCGGGTGAAGCTCGCCAAGGAGCTCTCCAAGCGGGCCACCGGGCGGACCATCTACATCCTGGACGAGCCGACTACCGGACTGCATTTCGCCGACATCGCCAAACTCCTGGAGGTGCTGCACAAGCTGGTCGACGCGGGGAACAGCATCGTCGTCATCGAGCACAACCTGGACGTCATCAAGACCGCGGACTGGATCGTCGATCTTGGTCCCGAGGGCGGCGACCGGGGTGGCGAGGTGATCGCGACCGGCACGCCGGAGCAGGTGGCGCGCATCGAGCGCTCCTACACCGGCCAATACCTGAAGAAGCTGCTGAAGCCGGCTGGCCGTTAGCGCTTGCCGGGCCGGGAGTCCGGGGAGGCCTAGCGATGGAACAGAAAAAATGCGGTTGCGGGGCTACGGAACGGGACGCGGGAGCGTCCCGGGATGCATTCCCACGCGGGAGCGTGGGAACGATGGTAGGTACAACCGAATGCGGGGAGGAAGGCTGCGCCGCGTGCCGCAGTGAGGAGATTTTCGCCTTCTGGTGCGGCTCCTGCGAGCGATCGGTCCCCGAAAAACGCTGCCCCTATTGCGGCCTGAAGGCGCGCAAGAAGCGGCAGGGAGACACCGGTTAGTCAGGCACGGGCAGGTGGGCGCAGGTGGCTGCCCCGTGGCATTGGTCGCCTTGCCCCCAATGAAACTTCAACCCAGTTTACCTTTCTCCAAATTTGCCGCACCTTGCTTCGTGGCTCTTCCCTCCCCCTTCCCCTCTCCCGGAGGGCGAGGGGTTTTTTTTGTCCGGTGTAGATGGGCACAGCACGCAGGGTTGGTGGAAATCTGCGCGGCGTCCCCCTTCACGTGGCAGAAAATACGTTATAATAAGATTTATCTAATCAAACTCCAATGGGGCCATTTACATGAGCCTGCATCCTCTCCTTCGACCAATGGTACTGGTGGCCCTGCTAGTTCAGCTGGGGTGCAGCACCCTGCTGCCCAGCGGGAAATCCGTGACCGAATCGCCCTGGCTCACCTATACCGATGCCAGGTCCGCCTTCGACAGCATCACGATCGGCGTCACCACGGTGGAGGACCTCAAACGGCTCGGTTTCGACGTCAAAGCCTCTCCCAACCTGAAGGTGCTCAATTATCTCGATATAGCCGCTACAGTGCAGGGGATCCCGCTCCAGGAACTTGATCCCGGCCTGCAGGCCTGCCTGCGGGCGAGGGCCGATTGCCGTGCCTACGTTTTCGAGCCCAAAAGGGTCTACTCCAAGCGGATCGGCAACTTCTGGCTCGACATCGGGAACTTCCGGCGCGTGACCCAAGAGACAGGCTGGCACTTCAAGGCGCTGATCGTCTTCGTCAACCACCATGTCGCTTACAAACTCGCCAGCGGCGAGCCCCAAATCGACACACTGCAGGAACAGGTGAATCCGCTCGGCCCCATCCAGATCCCCACCAACCTGATTTTCGGCATATTCCCCTTCTGATTGCTGCACTCTACAGCCATGCCAGTTGACATCGCCTGGGATTCGCGCTACTTTGCGGTCCCCTTGGCAGCTTTTGTAAACTTTTGTAAAGGGTGCTATCCTGAGGCTCTAAGGTCGTAAGCCGGATGCGGCAGTCGCGCGCGAGTGAGCGCCGCCTGCCTTTCCGGGAAGCGAGCCGGTCACGCTTGGGGAATCGGGTCGGGAGGTGGGGCGGATGTCGGAAATGGGATGTGATTTTTACTGCGGCAGGATACTGAAAGGACTTGAGAAGGTTCAGGTCCATTGGGAGAACGAGCGCATTTTTGCCTTCCACCACACCAATCCACTCTGGGAGCACCACATCGTACTGCTTCCCAAGAAGCATATTGAGTCGTTATTGACTCTGGAGGATGCGGACAACGATCTGCTGCTGGAGCTGATGTCCGTCGCCAAAAAGATCGCGGCCGAATACATGGCCCGGTTTGGAGCCTGCCGGGTGTACACCAACCTGGGGAGCTATCAGTCGGCCAAGCACCTGCATTGGCACATCGGTTCCGGCGCGCAGTTGCGGCCTTACTGAAGGGAGGCTGCGGCGCGCCAAGTGGAGGCCGGTTGGCACTGCCGTCAAGCGTTACCCCATCCCCACCCCGACTCTCCCCTTGAAGACCTTATGCTTAAACTGCAGAGGGGAGGGGAGTTTCTGGCGAGGTTGTGTCCCCCCTGCGAAGTAGGGGGGAAGGCTCAGCCCACACAATGAAGAACCCCGTTAAAGGGATTACCCGAAGCACACGGAGCGCATATGGATTGGAAGGACGGCTATATCACCGAGGTCGAATACGTTCATGGAGTTTACCGTGAGCTGGGGCCTTCGGTTTTGAATTTTATCCTGTTGCTGCAAAGCATGGAACCGATTGCGCTGGAGCAGGGCTTCACCTACTGCGACCTGGGGTGTGGACAGGGGGAATCGGTTAACCTTTTCGCCGCCTGCCACCCGGAGGGGCAATTCCACGCCATCGACTTCAACTATGCGCACATCGCAGGCGCTCGCAACCTGGCGCGCCAGGCCACCATCAGTAACGCCACCTTCTGGGAGGCTAGTTTCGCCGACCTGGGTGACCTCGACTTGCCGCAGTTCGACTTCATAACCCTGCACGGCATCTACTCCTGGGTCGGTCCCGAGAACCGCCAGCGCATCGTGGATTTCCTGCGCAACCAGCTCAAGCCGGGCGGAGTCGTCTACATCAGCTACAACAGCCTGCCCGGCTGGAGCACCCACGCGCCGCTTCGGCACCTGCTCTCCTCCTACGCCGACACCCAGTCCGGGTCCCTGGAGGAGCGGGTAGACCGGGCCATCAGTTTCGTCGCAGCCCTCAAGTCCTCGGGGGCCTCGTTCTTCGAAGCCAATCCGTCATCCAAGGATTTCTTCGACTACATCTGCACCCTGCCCAGAAACTATGTGGTCCATGAGTTCTTCAACCGGGACTGGACCCTGTTCTACCACGCCGAGGTGGTGCGCAACCTGGCCGCGGCAAAGCTGAGCTTCCTCGGTTCCGCCAATTTCGCGGAAAACCAGGACATGCTCAGGTTCTCGGCTCCGCTGCAGCAGGTACTGGACGGAGTAGCTGACCGGGTCATGCGGGAGACGGTGAAGGATTTCTCCGCCGGTCCCTTGCTGCGCAGGGACATCTTCACTCGGGGGCGCCAGAAGATCAGCTCCAAGGCGCAGTTGGAGTTCGTCGACAAGACCATCTTCGCACTGGTCGTGCCGCAGGGAAGAATCGAGAGGAAGGTGCGCTTTCCCATCGGCGAGGTGATCCTGGAGCGGGAGCTTTACGATCCCATCCTGTTTGCCCTGGAGGAAAAGCCTCAGACCTTGGAACAGCTGCTGGGGCGCCTCGATGTCGGGAAGATCGGCAAGCCGAGGGTGTTAGAGGCGCTCATGGTCCTGCTCTCCGCCGAATATGTCATGCCTGCCGTGGAGCCCGCGCTCTATACGCTGATGACCACCAGGAGGCTGAACAATTCGGTGCTGGAGCGGCAGATCGACAACATAGAGAAGCAGTTCCTGGCTTCGCCGGTGGTGCAGAGCGCCATAAAGGTTGACTGGTTGGAGCGGCTGCTGCTTTTGTGCGAGATCCGGGAGGATGTCGAGCCGCTCTCCTTTGTTTGGGGCAGGATGGAGGCGAACAACCATATGCTCACCAAAAACGGGGTGGTCCTGCGGACCAAGGAGGAAAATATGGCGGAACTGGTCCTGGTGATAGAGACCTTTCGCAATTACAAACTGCCGCTGCTGCGCCAGCTGGGAGTGTTCTGATCGGGACAGGTGGGGGCGATACGGGAAGAGCTGGACGGAGGAGGGCACCTTTTGGGGTGCCCTCTTTTGCTGGAAGTTGGGGTAGTGCCGGCAAGGGCCGCAAGGGTCAGCGGCGCTGCTCGCTCATCTCGTGGTACCGTCTGGCTGCGTCGATCTCGCGCATGACGCCGCCCACGTCGGCTTTTTTGCCGCTTTGCTCGAAGTGGCCGGTCAGCTCGGCGCCGGGCTTAAGCTTGCCGCTGGCGTAGAGCTTCCAGATCTCCTTGCCGAACTGGGTGGTGAGGAGTTCCGGGGCAAAGCGCCCGAAGTAGGCGGTCATGTTGTCGACGTCGCGCTCCAGCATCCTGGGTGCATTGTTGTTGCCCGAGGCGTCGACCGCCTGGGGCAGGTCGATGATGACCGGGCCGTCGCTGCCGACCAGCACGTTGTATTCGGAAAGGTCGCCGTGCACCAGCCCCGCGCACAGCATCAGGACGATCTGATCTATCAGCCTGCGGTGATATTCGCGCGCCAGGCCCGGGGTCAGTTCCATGTCGTTCAGCCTGGGAGCCGCGTTGCCGTCCTCGTCAGACACCAACTCCATCAGGAGCACCCCGCCCAGGTAGCAGTGCAGTTTCGGCACCCGGACGCCTGCGGCGGCCAGACGCTGCAGCGCGTCCACCTCGGCGTTCTGCCAGGCGCTCTCCGCCTCTTTGCGCCCGTAACTTGAGTGCTTTTCCATGGCCCGGGACCGGCGGCTGTTACGCACCTTGCGCCCTTCCTGGTATTGGGCCTGCTGGCTGAAGCTGCGGCGGCCCGCCTCCTTGTACACTTTGGCGCAGCGGAGCTCCCCCTTGGAGAGAACCACGTAGACCTCGGCTTCCTTGCCGCTCATGAGCTGGCAGATCGCCTCGTCAACCAGCCCACTTTGCACCAGCAGTTCTAAACTCTTGGGAATCTTCATAGCACCCTTTATACACTGTTCTGGCGCGCTAGGGAAACATTACCAGATTTAAACCGCTTAATCTGCGCGTTTGCCCGCGGGGAGGGCGTCTGCTTCTCCTTGGTTCCCGCCAGAAATGGTGCTATGTTAGGTGAGGCCGCATAACCAAGGCCCTTAGGAGAACCACGAATTATGCCCGAGAGCACGCATCCTTTTCAGACCCTGACCCCCAGCTTCATTATGGACGCCGTCGAGAGCCAGGGGTACCGTTGCGACTGCCGCACCTCCGCCTTGAACAGTTACGAAAACCGGGTCTACCAGGTCGGTATCGACGAGGGACTGCCGTTAATAGCCAAGTTTTACCGCCCGGGGCGCTGGAGCGACGAGCAGATCCGCGAGGAGCACGACTTTTGCTTCGAGCTGGCCGAGCACGAGCTGTCGGTGGTGGCGCCCTGCCGGAACCAGGCTGGCGAGAGCCTGTTCCATTTCGACGGCTTCCGCTTCGCCCTCTATCCGCGCCAGGGGGGGCACGCGCCGGAGTTCGACAACGACGAGAACCTGATCATCCTGGGGCGCATGCTGGGGCGCATCCACAGCATCGGGGCGATTCATCCCTTTAACGAGCGCCCCACCCTCGACAGCCTCAGTTTCGGCCACCAGAGCGTGGAGCTGATCGGCGCGCGCTTCATCCCCGACGAGTACCGGGCGAGCTACCAGGCGGTGACCGGCCAGCTGTTGCAGGCGATCGACGAGATCATCGCCGCGGTCCCGGGGGTGCAGTACATCCGCTCGCATGGCGACTGCCACGCCGGGAACATCCTTTGGCGCGACGGAGCGCCCCACTTCGTCGACTTCGATGACGCGCGCATGGCTCCCGCGGTGCAGGACCTCTGGATGATGCTCTCCGGCGAGAGGCCGCGCCAGCTGGCGCAGCTCGCCCAACTGATCAAGGGGTACCGCGAATTCCACGATTTCCATCCCAGGGAACTCTGGCTGATCGAGGCGCTGCGCGCCTTGCGCATGCTGCACTACAGCGCCTGGCTCGCCAACCGCTGGGAGGATCCCACCTTTCCGCGCACCTTTCCCTGGTTCAACACGGTGCGCTACTGGGGTGAGCATATCCTGCAACTGCGCGAGCAACTCGCTGTGCTGGAGGACCCGCCGCTGGAACTTCCCTAGCGGAGTAGGAGTAGGGTGGGCACCCCGTGCCCACGCGGACAGAGATTGCCGAGCGGTGGGCACGGGGTGCCCACCCTACAGCAGCGAAGGTGCCGTTAAATACTACGAAAAAAAGGCGACCCCATTGGGCCGCCTTTTTCTATTCTCGGAGCAATCGATGGGAGGGGGTCAGGGACGGCTAGTCCTGCGGGAACCCGGCGCAGTAGTCGCTCACCTCGCGAAGGTGGGCTTGCTTCACCTCGGGATCCAGGAACGCCCCGGCGAAGGAATTCTCTACCAGCCGCCGGATCTCGCGGTAATCCAAGCCGAGCGCGCTTTGGACCGCGAGGAAGTTGTCGGTAAGGTAGCCGCCGAAATAGGCCGGGTCGTCCGAGTTCACCGTCACCTGGAGCCCGCGCTCCAGCATCTGCTTCAGGTTGTGCTGGTCCAGGGCCCGGAAAACCCGGAGCCTCACGTTGGAAAGCGGGCAGACGGTGAGCGGCACCCGCGCGGCCACCAGTTTCCGCACCAGCAGGTCGTCCTCCAGGCAGCGTACCCCATGGTCGATGCGCGACACCTTGAGGAGGTCCAAGGCCTCCCAGATGTAGGACGGCGGCCCCTCCTCGCCCGCGTGGGCGACTGCCGGCAGACCCTCGCGCCGGGCGCGGTCGAAAACGGCCGCGAATCTGCCCGGCGGGTTGCCCGCCTCGGAGGAGTCAAGTCCCACGGCGGCGATCCAGTCCCGAAACGGGAGGGCCTGCAGCAGCGTCTCCAGGGCGGACTCCGGGCTTAGGTGGCGCAGAAAGCAGAGGATCAGCCGGGAACTGACGCCCAGGCGACCTTCGGCGTCCAGCTGTGCCCGGCGTATCCCGGCTATGACCGTTTCCAAGGGAACGCCACGCTGGGTGTGTCCTTGAGGGTCGAAGAAGATCTCGGCGTGCCGCACGCGGTCGGCGTGCGCCTGCTCCAGGTAGGCTCGGGTCAGCTCGAAGAAGTCCTGCTCCTCTCGCAGGACGCACATGCCCTGGTAGTAGAGGTCGAGGAATGATTGCAGATTGGCGAAGTCGTAGGCCTGGCGCAGCTGCTGCACCGATTCGAAGGGGAGGGGAATTCCGTTCCGGGAAGCGATCCGGAACATGAGCTCCGGTTCCAAAGTCCCCTCGATGTGCAGGTGCAATTCGGCCTTAGGGATGTTGCGGATGAACGTCTCAATTTGAACCATCGGGCTGCTCCGCGGGGCTGCGCTGCGCGAACCGTCTGCCGGACACGCACAAGGGGTGCCCCCTGCCAAAGGGGTTATGGGGAAGGCTGCCTGTTTCGGCTCAGCGGGTCTTCTTCTCGATTTCCAGGTCGAGGTGCTTCAGCTGTTCGATGTTTTTGTTGAGCTCATTGATGTTCTTGTTGAGTTCGTTGACTTCCCTGGTGAGGGATTGATTGGCGCTCCGGTAATTCTTGCTCTGACGCTTGAGCTCCTCGGCGGAGCCGATCAGCTCGACGAGGGGGGCAGCCTGGACGGTCCAGGGGCTGTTGGGATACTCCTTTTTCAGCCGCCTCAGCAACTGGTGCCCCTGGGCCGAGGCGGGCCGCTCCGCGCTCGGCTTGAGGGAGAGCAGCGCCAGGCGGAAGAGCGCCTCGTCAGTCACGCCCGGCACCGGATTGCCGCCGCAGATCGCTTCCAGGATCTTGGCGGCGCCGGCGCTGTCGCCTTTGCCCAGCAGAGCCTGCGCCGCAGCGAGCCGCTTCGACTCGGAGTAGCTCTGCAGCAGACCGGCCTTCTCCCCTGGGCGCGGGGTGGCGCAGCCGCCGCAAAGCGACAGCGCCAGGAACAGAATGGCGAACTTTTTCATGGCACCTGCTTTTGCCGGCTGATCAGGTAACTGCTTCCCGGCGTCTCTTTGGCCGAATCCTTGACCTGGGCCGAGGCCCTGGCGATATCGACGGCGGTGGCGAACTCGTCCCCGCCGCAGATGATGACGGCGATGGAAATGGTGGTGATGGGGAAGAAGCGGTGCACGCCGTAGCGGTCGCACCCCTCGATCCCGCCGCGCTCCAGATCTTCCGGGCTGAAGTGCTTGGACACCTCGGCATCGAAGCAGTTGATGACTGCCTCGCAGACCGCTGCCGCCTTGTCGGTGGAGAGCACCATGACGAAATCGTCACCGCCCACGTGCCCGACGAAGCTCCCGGGATCGCCCTGGGCCTTGACCGTTGCGTAAATCAGGTCGCCGGTGACCCGGAGCAGCTCGCTTCCCTTGGCATAGCCGTAGTGATCGCTAAACGGTTTGAAGTTGTCCAGGTCCGCATAGCAAAAGGCGAAGCTGGCGCCGCTTTTGAGCCGCTGGTCGAGGACCCGCTCGATGGCGATATTGCCGGGGAGCCGGGTCAAGGGGCTGGCGTCCAGGCTGTTTTGCTCCAGGACCTTGAGTCGCGCCGCCATGCGGGTGAAGTCCCTGGCCAGGTCGCTGATCTCGTCTCCCGGCGGTATCTGCGGGTCGTAGTCGAAATCCCCCTCGGCGATCCGGTGGGTCGCCCTCTGCAGCTTCCTGATGGCGCGGAAGGTGCGGTAGGTGACGAAGGGGGCCACGCCGATGGCGAGCAGGAAGCCGGTGCAGGATATGATGATGGTCCAGCGGATGGTGGATTCCTGCTGGTAGTTCGCGCTCTTTAACTCGGCCTGGAGCAGTTCCTGGCGCTTGACGTAGCAGGCATCAACCGCGTTCAGCAGCCGCAGCGAGGCAGAACGGGCCCGGTCGGCGCGGCTGGTCTGGCCGAGGAAAAGGTCCCCCGATGCCAGGCGGTAGTCGGTGTAGAGCCGCTTCAGTGTGGCGCTGTCTTTGGCCCGATCCAGTCGCTCCAGGACCGCCAGGTTGGCGAGAGACTCCTTTTCCCGCTGGTGGAAAAGTTCGATGAAGGTAGGGTCTTTGAGTATGGCATACTTGCCCGCGTAGCTGTCCTGTGCCAGCAGGGAGGTCCGCAGCTTGATCAGCGAGCTTATGATGGGAAGGTCGTTATTGGCGATGCCGCGGGCGGTTCTGTTGAGCGCATACAGGCTCAGGGATGAGAAGGCCAGCGCGGCTGTAGTAAAGAGCGCCATGGCTGCATATCCCACGCTGATCTTTTGGATCAGTGAGAACCCGGAGAATCGGGATGCATCTTTTGCCTTAGTAGCGGTTTCCATATAGAGAATAGTAGGGGAGCACGTTGAATAAGTCAACGTGAACTCAGCCGATTTGCCAGTCCATCGGTAATTGGGAGATAATCTTGTCTGCCGCCTCTTCGGGGGTCTCCGCCAGGAAGGAGACCGTCACGCTGGCAAAGCGCCGGTACAGCGGCAGCCGTTCCTGCAGCAGCTCGTCGAGTCCCCCGCTCGTCAGGCCGACGATGCCCCGGGGGGCCTCGGACTTTATGTGGTCGCGTATGGCGCCGATGCTGACATCGAGAAAGACGACCGTGGAAAGCTCGGCAAGCCGCCGCATGGCGGATTCCGAATAGACCACGCTGCCGCCGGTGGAGACGACGGCCGCCTCGGGGATGGCCAGGTCGAGGACCGTCTCCTCCTCGATGCGCCGGAACGCCTCCTCTCCGACCCGGTCGATGAGCGCCTGCAGCGGCAAGCCCTGGCGCTCCTCTATGCACTTGTCGGTGTCCACGAACTTCCAGCCCAGGCGCTGGGCGATGATTTTTCCCACCGCACTCTTTCCTGAACCAGGCATGCCAATCAAAGTCAAGCTGCGCATAAACCTCCAGGTCACTTCAGGTCAATTGCTACAAGTCTTGCTGCCGCGGTGCGAGCCCAGAGTATGAGCATAATAACACCCGGGCCATAAGCCAAGAAAAAACCGCGGTACCCTTTAGCTTTATGCTGCCCCGTTCCCGGAACCTCCGACCCCGGGGCAGGCGGCAACGGGTTCACCCGGAGGTCCGAGGCGCCGGCCACGGCCTGATCCGGCAACTGCCGGCGCACGTGGCGGCGCCCATCCTGGAAGCCGGGGACGCCGGTACCTGGGGCCACGTTGACAGGGACGGCGGGTTTCCGGAGGTCAGTACCAGGGGTAGCCTTTGGAGCGGCGGCGGATGAGGTGCTCAAGGAGAAAGAAGGGACGGATGCAAAGGATACCCTTGCGCTTCAGGTCGAAAAGGTCGATGCAGAAGTGATACAGGCAGCCGACCAGCAGGGGAAAGACCATCGGGTGCAGGATGGCCAGCAGGCCGAGCAGGATGAAGAAGTCAATGGTGTGGAAGAGACAGAGGCCGACGTAGGGGATGGTGCTTTGGATGGGTAGCAGGTCGCGGAAGTAGCGGAACATGCCGGTCACGCTGAGACTGCGCCTGCGCTGGACGAATAAAAGATAGTGGTCGACGTCGATCAGCACTCCGCCGACGGCAAAAAGGGCGATCTCCCCCGTGCCGAGAAAGGGGGACAGTGCCACTGCGGCCACGCCGGTCAATGCCAAGTGTTGGGTTAGGGTCATAGCGACGTCCTCGTGCTCTGCTGCAAGTATATCCTCCAGGCCCAGTGTTGTCCGGTTTGGGTCCCCGCACGGCCTAAAAAAACGTCCCCCACCCCACCAGGCGGGGGAGGGGCGGGCGGCGGGGAAGGCGTGATTAGAGCAGGGTTGCTTTGAGCAGGGAACGCAGTTCCTTGTTGGTGCCGGATTCCTTTTTCACGATGGCCTTGCGCTCCGCGGCAGTCAGGAATGCCGAGAGGTGCTCCTTTGCGAGCGCCGGGCTCCCCGCAATCGACGTTGCCAACTGGCACAGTATCTGGACCGGGAGACCGTTTTTAAACCCCTGGACCAGGTTGCCGATCTCCTGGCGGCGCTGCTCGTCGCTCCAGGACTGGTATGTTTCATCGCCTATATTGGTAAGTTTGTCGAGCATGATTCCTCCGCGGTTGTGATTTCAGGTTTGAGCCTTCCGGGCAACTGGTGCCAGGTCGGGGCGATGGGCAGGTCGCGGCAACGACGCTATTTCTTGTGCTGATGGCTGAAGATATGCTCCTTGCAGTAGCAAAACTGGCCCTTGCACTGCGGGCAGTACCGGAAGTCCATGTGAGGATGGCTCTCTTCGGTGCTGCCGCAGATGCTGCAACGATGGCGCGGCAGGTCTTCCTTGCGGGCCAGTCCCGCCGCCTTCTTCACGAACTGCCGCTTGCCGTAGCGGAGGTCCGTGCTGATGTCGCGGGCGAAGAAAACCAGGAAATTGGCCGTTGCCGCGAGCACCGTGAGGCGCGTGGCCCAGTCGCCGAAGACCATCTGGTAGGCGTAGCTAAGCCAGGTGAGGAGCGCCAGCCATTTGATGCGCACCGGCAGGACGAAGAAGAGCAGGATCTGGTAGTCCGGAAACAGGGTGGCGAAGGCGAGAAAAACCGACCCGGCCAGAAAGCTGTTGCTGACCGGGTATGCCGGGATCAGGAACGAGACGGCCACGGTCATCAGGCAGCCCAAAAGCAGGTACGCGTTGTAGCGGAAGGCGCCCCAGTGCTCCTCCAGCGTCGACCCCAGCATGTAGAAGAAATACCAGGCGATCAGGGTGAAGATCAGGCTCTGACGGGGCGGATCGAAGGGAAGGGTGAAAAGCCGCCACCATTCGCCCTGCATCAGCAGGTTGGCGGACAGGTAGGTGGCGCTGCGCTCCAGTTTGCCGGTCTGATACATGAGATAGAAGAACGACTGGCCGGCAATGAGGTAGATGGTCAGGTTCGGGATGGCGAAGCGGCCGAATTTTTTATCGAGCAAGTCGAGGAGTCTCATGGTAGGGAAGTCGTTTCCTTTTAAGGGGCCTTCTGGGTGTTTTGGGACAGCGCAAGGCCGTTCTTGGGGATTTGCGCGCTGCCATGCGGGGAGGCCGGCGACGGGTTCTTGTCCCGGTCCGCAAGCAGCGCGGCGCACTCCTGGGCGCTGATCAGGTTCAGGCTTGCCAGCGCCATGATGTCAATCGGTCGGGCATACTCTATGGTAAAGGCGAAATCCTCGGAGTCATAATCGCCGGGACGCGGGTAAGCGTAGCGCACCATGTCCTGCAGCGGGGACGGGTAGTACTCCAGATGCTCCACCCAGGCGTTTTGCTGCTGCTTGGACATGAAGTTAAACCAGATGTGGTGGGAAAACTCGTGAACCATGAGGTCGCGCAGTTCGCGCTCGTTGTAATCCTGGTAAAGGTTGCGGTAGATGAGTTTGGTGTCTTGCCGGTAGGCGCCCAGGTGGTACTTGACCTGGTTCGGCATCATCACCTCGTCGAACGATTCGCCCACCCCTCGCAGGGTGCTTCTTGCCGGATCGTAGCGGTTGAAGAGTATCGCCAGAGTCAGGTCCGAGCGGGACAACTCCCGGACCTCATCCGGGAAATACCAACTGATCGGCACATAGGTGGTGGCGCAACCGCACGATAGCAAGGTCAACAGGAAAATTGTGACCATTTTTTTGATGAACGTGCCGCATGGCATCACCAGGCCCTCCTGGCATTAAATTAAATAACATAACTCAAATAAAAAGCGGAGCACTGGTGCCCAAGCCGTGAACCACGCTGGTAAAGGCATCTCTGTCTTCCAGCTTTGCCGCGCCGAAGCGCTGTGCGAACAGGTCCCTGATGAACGGGATGCGGGAGGTGCCGCCGGTGAGAAAGACGGTGTCTATCCCCTGGTGGGTGAGCCCGGATTGGGCGACGACGTCATCGATGCAATGGGCAATCCGCGAGAAGTTCTCTGCATTGATTGCATCGAATTCATCCCTGGTTATCGACTCCCTGATGACCAGGTCACGTTCGCTAAACCTTATATCAGTTAGTGTCCGGTTCGACAACTCGCATTTTGACTTCTCGATCGACTGAAACAGGAAAAAACCATAGTTATCACCGATGAGATGTTCCAGGTTTTCAATCGCCTTTCTGTCGGTTGCTGAATTCTTGATCAAGCGGATCTGTTCCCGGATCTTCCGGGCCCGCAATAGGGGGATGCGGTGCCACTGGCACAGCGTGTAGATTATGCTGTGCGGGATGTCAAACAGGTCCTCCTTACCCATCCCCTTGTATTTGACACCCCGGCCGAAGTACTTGGCGACCTTGTCCCACATGATCTGGGAGTCGAACTTGTCACCGGCAGTGTAGACTCCGCCCAGCGAGAGCACATCGCTGCGCCGGTCCGCCCTGGTGAAGGCTCCGCCCTTGACCCGGATGACGGTGAAGTCCGAGGTGCCGCCGCCGAAATCGCCGATGAAGACGACCTTTTCCGCGCCGGCCGGCAGGGATTCCTCAAAGGAGAGCGCCGCGGCCACCGGCTCGAACTGGAACCAGATCCGCCGGAATCCAGCCTTGCGCGCGGCGGCCTCCAGCCGGCTCTGGGCCAGGGCATCCTTTTCGGGGTCTTCGGAAAAAAGCACCGGCCGGCCGAGGACGACGCTATCCACCTGGCTGCCGACCAGAGCTTCGCCCTTAGCCTTGATTTTCCTGAGGATGATGGCGATCAGGTCGTCGATGCCGTAGTTCTTGCCGAACACTTCGGTGCTGACAAAGCTCCGGTTCGGCAGGAAGGTCTTGATGGACTGCATGAACCGGCCGGCGGCACCCTCGTTCACATAGTTGTTGATGGCCTCGTGGCCGGCGAAGATTTCACTGTCCTCGTTGAAATAGAGCACCGAGCGCATCAAGCTGCCGTTTCCATTGAATTCATCTATGTTGACAACGTCGACCTGGCCGTTATGGTATATGGAAAGCGCCGAATTGGTAGTACCAAAATCGATGCCAAAAACTGACTGCATGTAAACTCCTGGAGGGACGAAAGCTGAAATCTACCACACAACCGTGCCGGCGCGCAAGCCGACCGAGCCACCCGACCCTGCAACCTTGCGTAGCGCCAGCCAATAATACTTGCCGCAGACTAAATACTGTTGATTATTGCTACTCCCTCCCATAGAATGAGAGGATTGCAGGATTTTCTAAGGAAATCATGGCGCCCATCCTCCTTATCTCCGATACCGAAAGAGTGAAGCGGGTCTTCGAGTCCCTCGGAAAGAAGGATTCGCTGCAACTTCGGACCGCCGCGACCTTGATCGAGGCAGATCAGGATATCTTGGAGTCCACTCCCGAATATACCTTTGTGCAGGACCGCATCTCCGGCTTTTCCGGCGAAATCATCCTCAGGCACCTGAAAAAAGTGCTCCCCGCGGGCGCTAAAATCGTATTCCTGACCGACGACTCCGAAGCAATGAAACAGGCGCACAAGCATGTGGAGGTCTGCCTGGACCTCTCGTTGGGCGACGAGGAGCTGGCAGGGGATGTTCGGGACGTCCTTGACGGAGTCTTTCAGCCCCGCGCCGCAGCGGCGGTCGATCATGAGCTCCCCGTGTTCGGCGGCCATCACCCCAGGGCCGGCCAGGATAGCAAGGCCAAACAAGAAGTTAAAGACAAGCCCGAGCCCAAAGCTAAACTGGAACCGAAGGTACAGGAATCGAAAGTACCGGAAACGAAGGTAACGGAACCGAAAGTGCTGGTACCCAAAGTGCTGGAACCGAAGGTTAAATCTGAACCCCAGGTTAAACCCGAGCTGAAGGTCAAAGAGGAGCATCCCAAGGTTAAAGGCGAACTGCATGCTAAGCATGAGGTGAAGCCGGCATACGCAGATCAGGACAGCGTTGACGTGGTAATGAAAAGAGCGCAGGCGCCGAAGGATGCGGGTTTGTCAGTTGGGGGGCGTCAGGGGAGCGGCACGGGTCCAATGGACCAAACGCTGAAAGGAGCGCATCACCGGGGGGCGGTCGAGGTGGAGACCGCTGCGGGTCGGGCGCAGGAAGCTGGCCGGACAGCAGGCCCCGCCGGCAAGGTAACCAAAGCGGCGCCGGTGAAGACCCTGAGCGAAGCGGTGCTGTTCGGAGAAGGTCCCCCGAAGGGGGCAGGTAACGGCGGTGCCCAGTCGTTTGCCGACATCATGAGTCGGGCCTCGGGTAAAATCGAGCCAGCCCAACCGGCCTCTGTCGGAGAGTATACCAATGGCGAACCACTTGCCGACGCCATGCGCCGCGCGCGCAAGAAGAAAAAGCCTGTCTGGCTGTTCCCGCTGATCATCGCGCTTTTTTGTATTCCCCTGATTTCCTATATCGCTGGCAGGCGGACTGCGCCTGATGAATCGGCGCTGGCTCCGCGTAACTTCTCGCGCCCGACCAGGTCTCCGGGCCGCACGCAAAGGCCTTCGACGACGGCGACCGTCCCGGGCCTTTCGGAATCGCTGAAAGCGGTTCCACTGGCGGCTCCTTCGGCAACTCAGAAGGCGGCACCCCCGGCGACTCCTGCGGCAACGCAGCAGGCCGCTCCTCCGGTTGCTGCGACGGCAACGCCGCCTGCTTCGCCGGCGGTTCCGACCGTAGCGCCGGCAACTCCGGCAGCCAAATCCGCCGCGCAACCTCCCGTAAAAACGGCTACCGGGGCGGGCGAAAGACCGCTGGTAAAGTCGGCGCCCAAGGAAGCGGCTAAACCGGTAGCCAAGGAGGCGACGCCCCCTCCGGCTAAGGCACCCCTGAAGGCCGGGCTGAAGAACGCTCCGCCCATGGTGACCCGTGCCAGATTGGACGAGTCCTACGGCAAGACGCATCCCGGCTGGCAGAGGTACCTTGGTGCCACCCTCGAATACAAATTGTTCAAGGAGGCCGGCCTTTATCGAGCGCTTCAGGTCATCTCCCGGACCGGGGATCCTATTGCCGACCCGCTCTTCAAGAGGGCTCTGGTTGAGTTTGGCGGGACAGACCGGTACCAGGTGAAAACCAGTGGTGACAAAGGAAAGTACCTTGTGGAACAGGGGATGACAAAAGGTGACTTGGCACTCACAATCTACCGCAATAAGGGTGATCACCTGATGAAAGCATTCGTGCTATATTACCGTTAAACCTTGAAATGGCTTTGAATATATCCAAATGAGGTATGTAATGATAACTTTGAAACAAGGCGGTCCCCTGTTACTTCTTGCGCTCCTTTCAATGCCCTTGCCACTGCATGCCGCTCCGTCTCCTTTCGACATCGATGTCAAGGAACTGGACCGGGGTACTCCGCCCGCAGCTCCGCCAAAAACCGAAAAGAAAAAGACCAAAAAGGCGAAAAAGCCGGCACCCCAGCCTGCAGAGTCAGCCAAGGCCGGCGCGGTGCACCAGAATGCGGGGGGTGAGTCTGACTATGTCCGTTACACCGTGAAGCCCGGTGATCACATTTTCAAGATACTGGTGACGCGGTTTGGCATGTCCAACGAGGCTGCAGAGAAACTGATCCCCGAGATCATTCGCATCAACAACATCCCCGACATCAAAAAACTGACGGTGGGTCGTACCCTGCTCATCCCGGGGGGGCGCCAGGAGCACGCGGTGAAGTCGGCGCATGGGAAAGCGCGGCACCGTAAGGCGGAGGGCGAGTCGCAAGCCGCCTTACGTGCAGAAGTCCCCGAAGCTCCGCCGGTCCGACCTGCCGAACCGCAAAATGTTCCCTTGGCCCAGATAGCGCCCCCGCCCAGCGAGGCAGCGCCCGCCCCGGTGCTGCCCAAGGTGGCGACTCCAGCGGCTCCGCCAGCCGCTGCTTTGCCTCCAGCTGCAAAAGCAGCTGCTCCGAGCTCTCCAGCACCTGCCGAGGCGAAAGTGCCCGAGTTGCCGGCACCCCCGGCCGCGGCATCCGCGCCGGCGCGACCCACGCCGGTAACGGGCGTGATCTCCCCCAGTCCGATTACGCTGAAGGATGTGGCGCCAGCGCCGGTTCCGGCAGCTCCTCGAACTGCTCCCGAGGTTACGGGCGCACCTGCACCCACCTTGGCAACGCCTGTCCTGGCAACGCCCAACGCTGCAAATTCCCCGGAGGCGGCCCCCGAAGCAGCACCCACTGCGGCGACTGCGGCGACTCCCGCTGCGGCGACTCCAGCTGCGACAGCGCCCGCGGCAGCTGCACCCGCTGCGGCGAACCTCCCTGCGGCTGCACCTGCGGCACCAGCACCCACCATGGCAGCGCGTGTCGCGGAGGCAGCTCCCGGCAAACCTGCTATCCCTGCCGTTCCCCAGGTTACCACCTGGATCTGTTCGGTACCGGACAAGGAGCCGGCCAAGATCGTCGACTCCATGCTGAACGCGCTCTCGCTGCACTGGAGCAAGAACCGCATCATCCAGTCCGATGCCGGGGCGTCGAATGCCTTCAGTATCAGGGTGGATCGTTATTTCGAGCTGAACGGAGTGCGCTACATCGTGAGCATCGGCGAAAACGATCCGTACACCTACACCTTGATCCGGCTTCTCGAGGGCGCCGGCTATCGGACCCTCATGATAAACTCGGATGATAGCTTCAAGACGGTGGGTGAGAAACTATTGCGTCTGGTGGGTATTGATCCCGTTTACGGGGTGTATGGAATCCAGGGAGGGAAGCAGAGTCCCGGCTTTCTCGTGCAACCGGATGACGCAGGAGGGAGGCAGGTGGTGATAACCAGCGAGGCCGCCGGTCCGAAAGTCAAGTGGACCCTGCCTGCCGGGTGCGGCAGCAGATGACCCTTCGACTCCGCTCAGGGACCGCCCTTCGGCATTACACAGGGGCCGCCCTTTGACTCTGCTTTGGGAGCAACCTTTGGCACTGATCAGCGACCGCCCTTCGACTCGTCCTGGAACCACCTCGCGACTTCACTTGGGACCTGCCCGTTCGCTGAGCGGAGTCGAAGCGCAACACGTGGTCCCCAGTCCGCAGTAAAGCCGTAGGGGCGCATCATCATGCGCCCTAGCCGCAGCCCCCACAGAAGTGAATCTGCCGAAATGGACGGAATGGGGTAAAACAGTTCAGTTCATTGGGAAGGAATAAAGCGATCAGCTCAAGGGGCAGTACTCGGTGCTGGGGTGAAGAGTTGCTCCGGTTCCGCGGCACCTTCGTCCGGGGCAGGTCCGAGCGATATGGAGTTTTGCGGCGCCACAAGTCCTGGCAGCGCGGCCTGAAGTGCTTCGTCGGTGAGGGTAGGCGGCTCTTGCGGGGATTCCTTCGGCACGGTACCGGGAATCGTCACGACAAACCGATGGTCTTTTCCCTGCACGGCTCCGGCAACCCACTCGTCAACCTTGTCTTTCACCACCGATTCCAGCGTGCCTTTCAGGGGCGCATAGGCCGCCTCCTGTGCCAGCGGCTTCACGCGCTGCAACTGGTCGAATACCATCTTGGAGTAACGGTCCCGCTTGTCCGGGGTCTGGCTGTTGTAGCACCCGATAGCCTTCCAGGTATAGCCGTACTTGTTCATGCACATGGACAGTATCCAGGCGCCTGTCTTCGTGTTGCTGCAGGCGTCTCCCAGCGAATTCCAGCGCTCCTTGCCAAGAGTGGCGGCCCAACTAGAATTTATCTGCATCAGTCCGAAGTCAAAGGTGCCATTGCTGTTCTTGTTGACGGCCTTGGGATTGAAGTTTGACTCGACCTTCGCGATGGCTCGCAGAATCTGGGGGTTGATGCCGTACTCGGCACCCGCCTCCTCAAAACAAAAAGAGTAGGCATCGGTTCCCAGCGCAAGTGACAGGAGTGCGACCAGACAGAAAAATTTTATTTTACCCATAATGCGGGTTCCTCGTGTAGGGGACAGGACACAACTAAGGCTTGCCTGCTCCTTTGCCGTGAGCGGAAGTCCTAGTGAAGGTTGAGTGCTTGACCCAGCCTGGTAGTCTGGCCGGTACTCTGAAACCCTCAGTACGATCGAGCAAAAAGGATTGTTGCAGAACTCGAGAGGGTCTGGGATGTTCGACGCTTGGTCGTGGGTAGCGCCACAATCCTGGCAATAATACCCCTTCCGTGAGATCATGTCACCTGCTAAATCGGCCACCGTAACGATCTCCGTGGCTTGGCGGCCCTGCGGCTGAGGCGGGATGGCTGCAGGCCTTCAATTGACAACGGGATGCGACCGCGATAGCATGTCAAATCCGGGCGCAGCGGGCGCCTGCTTAATGAATAAGGGGCATCTCCCATGCCACCACGCCAACTAGACTATTGCCTCTGTGCTCCGCAAAGGACTGGCTGCGCCAGGCATGCTGCTTCGCCCCGCGTTTGGGCCGGGCTTGCGCTGCTTGCCCTGGCGGCCTGCAGCCTTTTAGTGCTGCGGGCTGAAGCCCGGATAGGCGCGGCGCCGGGCGGCGTGCTGCAGCGGGGGGAGGGAGCGGGCGAACCGAGGCCGGCCGCCCCCAACCCGAAGCATGGCACGGCGGCTGCCAATGCCGGGCAGTTCCAAAAGATCGAGGAAAAGAACGGGCAGATCCTCGCGCAGTACGGCTGCCGCAATTTCAACAACGATCCCCTGCGGGTGAGCTACACCATATCGACCAAGGCCCTGGCCGCCTACCAGCAGGAGTACGGCTTCACCCAAGGCGAACTCGACGCACTGAACCTCTGGCAGAAAAAGGCCCTCGATGACGCCTATCGCTCGGCCGTGCAAAACCATCTGAAGCAGGACGACCTGAACCGTATGGCTGCCGCCATCAAGGCCGACTACCGGGCCAAGTACCGCGCCCTGCTGGTCGCCCGCGGCTTCGCGATCCTGCCGGGGAACGTGCTGGCGGCGGACATCCCCGGCATCGCCAGGCGCAACGTCAAGGAGCTGAAGTCCTTCGCCCAGGCGCTGGGGAGCACGGCAAATAAAAATGGCTATGATTCCAGCGAGGTGATCGGGGCGGCGCTCTCGCTGGTGCAGACCGCTTTTCTGTACGAGAATGTTCCCCTGCTGATCAACGGCAGGCAGACCGGCGGCGTCTACCCGCCGCTGGAGACCGTCGTCAAGGGCAAGGGCGACTGCGACACCAAAAGCGCCCTGCTCGCCTCCATACTGCTGAACTGGAGCAGGATGAAGCTGGTCGGCGTCGGCGTGCCGGACCATTACCTGATGGCGGTGCTGCGCAATCCCGCCAAGGGGGACGCTTTCGTCGAATACCAGGGGCTGCGCTACGTGCTGATGGAGCCCGCGGGCCCCGCCTGGCTTCCACTCGGGGCAGTCGGCCCGGTGACGACCGCCCTGCTCAATTCCGGCGTCGCCCTGGCAATAGAACCTTTCACCCTGAACTGATCGGAGTAGCTATGTTTTACCTGCGACTGCTAGTGAGCCTTTTCGAACTCGGCCTGATGATCGTGCTCTCCGGGGTGATCATCTACCTCATCTACCGGGTGTTCGTCAAGGCCAACCCGGATTTCGACATGGAGGATGAAATCCTCAAGGGGAATCTGGCCGTCGGCATGCTGGTTTCCACCATCATGGTCTCGGCCGCGCTCATGCTGAAAAAGGGAGTGGGAGCCTCGGTGGGGATGTTCCGGCTCTCCGTGTCGGCACCGGCGGACGTCTCCTTCCCGCTCTGGCAGACGGCGCTTTTGGCGCTCGGGCATCTGGTCATCACCCTGTGCATCGCCGTTTTCACCATCTCGGTAACCCTGAGGCTCTTCGGTAGGATGGTGCGCAAGTTGAAACCCGAGCTGCGCCTGGGCCAGCAACTGCAGCAGGGGAACCTCGCGGTGGGGGTCCTGCTCTCAGCGGTGGTGTTCATCGCCACCCTGTACGTGGGTGAGGGGGTGAGTGCCCTGACCAAGGCACTGGTGCCCCAGCCCAAGATAGGCACCATACAGATCATGGAATAGCCGGGCTGTCAGAAGGAGTTTAGCATGAAGATGAACCTGAACGATCTGGAGATCAGGGTGCTGGCCTGCCTCATGGAAAAGGAGCTCACCACGCCGGAGAATTATCCGCTGAGCCTGAACTCCCTGGTGAGTGCCTGCAACCAGAAGTCAAACCGCGACCCCGTCCTGAACCTTGGGGAGGCGGAGGTGCTGCGCGTCCTGGAGGCGCTGGGCTCCCGCGGGCTGGCGCGGCTGACCACGACCGGCGGGCGGGTCGCCAAGTACTGCCACTCCGCCACCGGCAAACTGGGACTCGGCACGGAAGCGCGTGCCATTCTGGCCGAACTGATGCTGCGCGGACCGCAGACGGTGGGGGAGTTACGCACCAGGGGAGAGCGGATGGCGCCTTTCAGCGATCTCGCCGCGGTGGAGCAGGTGCTCGCGGAATTGCAGCAGGAGGCGCCGCCCTTCGTCGTCAGGCTGCCGCGCCGTGCGGGGCGCAAGGATGTGCGCTACGCCCAGGTCTTCGGGGGGGTGCCGGAATTCGATCCGGAAGAAGAGGTCGCCGCATCGGAAACGGAAAAGCCGGTCGAGCGGCGTGCGCCGGCAGGCGATCGGGTCGTGCGCCTGGAGGCGGAGGTCGGAACGCTGCGTGGCGAGATCGGCGAGCTGCGCCGTGAGGTGGAAGAGCTGCTGGCGCAATTCGCCTAACTAGAGGAAGTAAAAATCGCGTGGTGTCAGTCTTTCGCTATCACTCCTTCCCCCTTCAAGGGGGAGGACAGGAGGGGGATGGGGGGCTCATGCGCCAGTTAACCCCATCCCCACCCCAACCCTCCCCTTGAAGGGGAGGGAGAGTTCCTTTCCGCCCTACCCGCTTTAATTGGTAAACATCAGCTTGCGTTCCAGGTCCATCGAGTGGGAGAGCCGCTTGGCGTCGTCCATGGTGATGAGCCCGTCGTCGTGCAGCTGGATCAGGTGCTGGTCCAGGGTCTGCATCTGGTACTGGTTCCGGCTGTTCTCCATATGCCCTTCAATCTCGTCGAGCCTTCCTTCCCTGATGCAGCTTTGGATCGTCGTGGTGGCGCGCATGATTTCCACGGCTGGGAGGATGAATTCGCCCGTCTTGTCCTTGATCAGGCGGATCGAGACGGTCGCCACCAGGATGTCCGCCAGGCGGTGCCGCACGATCTCCTGCGCGTCGGGCGGGAAGTGTCCGACAATCCGGTTGATGGTGGAAACCGCACCCTGGGTGTGCAGGGTGGAAAGCACCAGGTGCCCGGTCTCGCCCGCCATCAGGCAGGCGTCGATGGTCGCCGTGTCGCGCATCTCGCCCACCATGATCAGGTCCGGGTCCATGCGCAGAGCGGCTCTGAGAGCGGTGCTGAAGCTCGCCGTGTCGATCCCGACCTCGCGCTGGATGATGCAGCTCTTCTGCGAGGTGAACAGGAACTCGATGGGGTCTTCGATGGTGATGCAGTTATAGCTGAAGTTCTCGTTGATGTAGCGCAGCATGGAGGCGAGGGTCGTCGATTTCCCGTTCCCGGTCGGCCCGGTGACCAGGATCAGGCCGTTGGGTGCCTTCACGATCTCTCCCAGCACCGGGGGGAGGCGAAGTTCCTCGAAAGTGCCGATGTTGGCGGGAATCACCCTCATGATGATGCCGAAGCTGCCGCGCTGGCGGAAGATGCTGACCCTGAAGCGCGCGCCGCTCGGGAGGGAAAACGAGGTGTCGAACTCCTTCTGGTCGACCTCCCAGCGCCGGTTGTTGTGCTCCAGGATCTGGGCTGCGATGAACTCGGTGTCGTTCGCGGTCAGGTTGGGGAGTTTGGAGCGGATGATCTGCCCCTTGCCCCGGAAAAACGGGGGGTTGTCCGTCTCGAAGTGCACATCCGAGACTTTCTTGTTGAAGGCTATCTCAAGAATCTGGACAAAAATCTTCGCATCCATGTCTACCCCTCGCGTTATCTAGTTCCACTATCTGCAGTCGATCAACTCAGCCCACACAGGTTTTGCCGCAAACCACTTGAGAAAAGTGGCAGAGTGTCGCCCAGCTCCCGTAGGGGCGCATCATCATGCGCCCAAACTCGCTGGGCTCAATCCGACTACATCTCCCCTTTGCTAGCGAGGACCTTCCCTGGGTCACAGCCGTAGGGTGGGCACTCCGTGCCCACGCAGGTTTGGCCGCAAACCACTTGAGAAAAGTGGCAGAGTGTCGCCCAGCTCCCGTAGGGGCGCATCATCATTCGCCCCAACTCGCTGGGCTCAATCCGACCACATCTCCCCTTTGCTAGGGAACCTTGCCTGTGGCACCCGCGCCGCGACCTTTTCCCACCTTATAAAAGCTCTCCTCCCCTTCAAGGGGAGGGTAGGGGTGGGGATGGGCCAGCTGTTCGCCTCGCTATCCCGAGGTCGCTGCCTTTTGTGCCATGCGCTTTCGGTACAGTGCGTTGTCGATGACGAGGCTTGCGTGCTGAGCCAGCGTCTCCAGGAGCTCCGGCTGGGGAGCCCCGCCGGCCCGCGCGCCGAAGTCGGCGTAAATGAGCGCGATGACCCGACCGAAGCTTTGCACCGGCAGTAGCAGGACCTTCGGGCTGGCCGGTGTCCCGATGGTCGCGAAGAGGGTCTCCCGCATAACGAGGTCAGCCTCTCCGTAGTAACTCCCCGTCGCCTTGAGCGTCTGCTGGAAGAGGGACTGCCCGCTGAGCGGCAGCCTCAGCTTGACGGAGGTCGTCGCACCGGCCTCGCCGATGCCGATGCCGCGCTCCGCGATCAGTTCGGAGCGCACCACCACGAGGGTGAGCGCCCGGTCAAAAAATCCGCTCACTGCCTGCAGCAGCTGGAAGGTGACCTCGGAGGGCTCCCGCTGCTCGGAAAGGTTCTGGAACTGGCGCCTGAACTGCTGCAGCAGCCCCTGCCCCGGCTGGCTGGCGGCGTCCTTCAGGTGCCGGCTCAGTGCCTTGGTGCAGTCGATGGCGTCCGCGATGAAGCTCTCCGGGCGCTCCTCGCGGCTCGGCCTGGGCAGGACGGCCCGCAACCCGGTCTGCAGCGCCAAGGTGGTGAGACGGTAATCCCCCGGGCAGGCGAGCAGCAGGATGCCAAGCTCCGGATACTTCTCGCGTTTCTGCCGCAGCAGCTCGACCATACCCTCCCGGTTGCCCCTTCTGGTGCCGGGTTCGCCCGGATCGAGCAGCAGTAGCGGGACGACCCCCCTGGAGAGCGACTGGTCGATGATGGGATCGAGTCCCCTTTCGTCGTCGGTGGAGCAGCGAAAGAGCGGACCGCAGGCGGCCGCCACGCACTCGCGCACCAGCTTGTCGGCGGTGTAGAGCACGACTCCGGTGCCGTCTGCCGGCAGCCCCGAGGCTCCGGAGAGCCCCTCCAGGAAGCTGTACAGGCGCTGCTGCTCCTCGGCCGGGATCCCGGCGAGGGTCCGGCTCAGTCTGGCGCGCGGGGTGTCGGGCTCGCTGTCGGCCAGTCCGGAAAACGGCGTCGGTATGATGCGTTCCAGGGTGTCCAGCCCGTCCAGGCCGAGGTCGGCGGCGGAGATGTCGGGCCCTTCCTGGGCCGCCTGGACCGGCTTGAGGACCGGGGGGACGCCGAACATCGCCTCGACCGACAGGGTACCGTCGCGCTTTCTCTCGTCGTAGATGCGCAGGGCGTCCATCAGGACGCTTTGGGTGTTGAGCTGGATTTCCTTCTTGAGCTGCTCGGGGAAGTAACGGTATTCGTCGGAAACGAAGATCTCGTCCACGTTGAGTGAAAAGCTGCCCCGGGTCCAGGTCAGGACCTCGACGATGGTCATCTCGATCAGGACTTCCAGCCCCTGGTAGGCGTCCTCGGTGCGGATCTTGCCCGCCTCGATCATGGTCTGGATGATCGGCTTTCTGGCGGCTCCTGCCCTGAGCTGCTCATGGAGGGCGCTTTCCAGCTCCTCCGTGCTGATCATCCCCATGTCGATCAGGATCTGGCCGATGCGCACGCTGTTGTTGACGTGGTTCGCGCAGACGATGTAGCCGGCGTGAAAGACGAGCTGGCTTTCGCCCTTGAGGCTTCTGAGGGTCAGGGTGCCGGACTTGCCGGTGGCGTGCAGCAGTTGGATGACATCAACTATGGGCAGGTGTTCTAAATCGCCGTCGAAAGACATCGGGGATACCTTTAATTAGGTGTCAGGTGCTGCGGAGGTGGACCTGCCTGAAAAAATGTGTGTCCCCTGCGGCCAAGCACGACAGGGCTTTCTCCCTGATTGCCGGCTCGCTTTCGGAGCGAGGGAGCGCAGGGCAACGCGTGAATCTTAGCATGTGGTAACCGCTAAGTAAACGGTAATTGTTGGTTAATTGCGCGGCTGAGTCCATTGCTGCGCTCGCTGGTGGCTACCTTGATACGAAGCCAGCGCCTCGCTAGAGGGGCTGCGAGCTACGGTAGCCGAGCGGTGAGGGGAGGCCGCAGTGAGGGGGGAAAGGAGTGCTGACGGGGCTTGCGCCAATTCATTCATTAGTTTCTGGGGGTTCCCCTTGGGGGACGCTGCAGCGCATCAGGCCAGGTCCGCTCTGTCCCAGACCCGTCTCCCTTCCCGGGAGAGCAGAAACTGGAGGGTGCTCTCGGGCACCAGCGCCGAGAGTCCGTCGGACTGGCCGCGGGCGAGCTGCGCCCGTACCCCGGCAGCGCTGATGGCGCTGTCGCGGGAGCTTACCCGCTCCAGTTCGGTCACCCGGATGCCGAACACCGGCAGGATCCGTTGCATCGCCTGGTTGTAGCGGGCGGTCGTCCCGGAAAGCGGCTCGGCGCCGATGAAGCGGGTCTGTATCCGGAAGTAGGGCGCGATCCGGCTGGCGAAGAGCAGCAGGTCGAGCTCCATCCGGATCGCCCCGCCGGGGTCGCCGCCCTTCAGGAAGCTGGTGGGGAAGTTCGCGCCGGTGACCGCATAGCAGGAAGTGTCGAGCAGCGTCACGTTGGGGAGGTCGCAGGTCCCCTCCCGCACCATCCGGAGACGGTACTCGAAGGGGAACAGGGAGCCCTCTTCGCGCACCACGAAGAGGTAGAGGCGCTGCACCAGGGAGGCGGCCTGCTCGACCAGGTAGCGGTGCCCGAAGGTGAAGGGGTTGCAGTTGGCGACGATGGCCCCGTTTGCCCCCGGGGCCACCAGCCGCTGGTGGCGCGCCAGGTAGTTTCGTAGCCCGTCGCCGTACTCGAGGAGCGCGCTGTGGGCCGAGGCGACCAGCAGGTTACAGCCCAGGGCCTGGAAGCCGGCCGTCTGGTCCGGGGCGGTGAAGATGAAGAAGGAGTCGAGTTCATCCTGCAGGCCGAGTTCGACCAGCGCGGTCACCACCTCCCCCAGCAGCGCGTCCCTTCGCTGCCCCTGGGCGACCGCGAGCATCTTGAGCACGCGCCCGTCCCGGGCGCCGACCGCGACCAGGTGCCCCGACTCGATGATGCCGACCAGGTCGTCGTAGGGGGGCTCGAAACGGAGACCGCTTGCCTGGATCAGGTCGCGCGCCTGGTTCAGGTCGTCGTTGGAGAGGAGTTGTGTCACCATATTGATAGGGTATCACAAAATTCGCAAAGGTAACCGGCTCTGCAGCCCGATTAAGCGCTGATTCTGCTTTGGCAGGTACGGCTGATTGGGAGGTAGCTGGGAAGGAGCTTGCAGTAGCTGGAAGGACGCGGAAGGACGCGGAAGGACGCGGAAGGACGCGGAAGGACGCGGAAGGACGCGGAAGGACGCGGAAGGACGACGCGCTGCCAGGCCCTGGGGCCTGGCAGCGCTTGGCAAGCCGGCAGCGGCTCTACTAGAAGGCGACGTTGGCGCTGAACTGGACCTTCGCCTCGGTGGGGTAGGTGGTCTTGTTGTACTTCACGCTGCCCAGGCCGTAGGCCCCGTCCAGGTCGAAAAAGAGCCAGGGAATTCCGAGGCTAAGTCCGGCGGTGACCGCGCCGCTGGTGGTCTGTGCCAGGTCCGTATAGCCGCCAGCCCGAAGCTTCAGGCAGGAGAAGGGATGGAACTCGGCTCCGCCGCCCAGGTGCTGGGTCTTGAGCCCCGGGACCATGGTCGCGTTGGACAGTACGTCGACGTCGCCGGTAAGTTCCAGCCAGGAGAGCGGCTCCAGCGAGACGCCGGCCCTGACCTGCCGGTCCACTACGATCTTCTCGCCGGCCGCGGTGCTGAACGACGGTGCATTGAGGTTTTTGGCAACCAGGCCAAGCGCCGTGGAAGTGAACGGTTTCCAGAGCAGGCCGAGATCGATGCCGAATGACGAAGAGCTTTTCCGGTTTTTGGATAGATCGTGAGTAAGGTTACTGGAAGAAACAGTCGAGTTTGCGACCGTATCGAAGACCTGCTGGTTCGTTTTGGAGGTAGCCTCTCCGTAGAGATACTTGGCGCTCGCGCCGAGGCCTAGCTTACCGGCGGAGCCCAAGTCGATGGCGTAGCCGTAGGAGAGCGGCACTTCGAAAAGCGCGATGCCGCGTATCGTTACCGTCTTCGAGTTCAAGGCGGCGTCGACGTCGGCCTGGGTGAGCGTGAGGGCAAGCGGGGTCGGGATCGGGGTGCCTCCCTGGTTCGGTATGGCGCCTCCCTCAAAGGTCCCGTAGACGCCGAATCCCAGATGCTTTACCTGCGCACCGAGAGCCGCGCCGACCGTCAGCCGGAGGTTGTCCTTCGAGGTGGTGGCGATGAGCTGGTTGATGGCATCGGCGAGGACGTTGGCCTTTGTGAGGTTGTTCTGGTCGCTGTCCCAGGCATTGTGTGCCGTCGACAGGTCGTCGAGGTCCTGGGCCAGCTTTCCCTTAGGCTGGATGCCGGCACCGGCGGTCAGCGAAACCGTCACGGTCTTGGGGGCGAAGGCGAGGCCCGCGGGGTTCCAGTAAGGTGCCATCGCACCGTAGGTCCGCGCCACGCCGGCGCCGCCAACGCCCAGCGACCCGCTGCCAAGCGGCTGGAACTCGAGTGCGTGGGCGGCCGAGCCGAGGCCGAGGAGAATTACGGCTAGTGCTGCAGAACGCTTGATCATGTACCACTCCTTGAAAGGTTATTTAATGCATTGACCCGCGGGCAATGTTCGGTCCTGCTGGAAGTGATGCTGATTTTGGGCGCAAGCGTCGTTGCCGCACCGGCTGGCATTGTTCTTGAGTGAGATGGACCCGGTCAGGCCAAGCCTGAGGAGCCGCTCCCCGAGCGGGAAGCTTCGCACCTTCAGGGTTCCCGGGGTTTTACGGGCGTTTGCACCGCCCGGCGCGCCGGTATCTCGATTAGAACGCATTGTTTTGGTTTTAATTGGAGCGCAGTATACACTACCTACATCGGGAACTAGCAGAAAAACTTTAAATTTTCCCACCTCAAAACACCGGTTTTTTCACGGCAGGGTCCGGTTGTCAGCTTCACACATTAACCTTGAATTCGCGCGGTAATCTGCGATAATCTGCTTTTTGGTGTAATGCGTGATGGTTACGCTATTTCGGCATTGGAGAACCTCCCGTCATGGAAATATACAAGGCTCAGCCGCGCAAGCTGCCGCGAAGCTCAGGCCGCAAGCTCGTTTTGTCACTTTTCGGCGGCTGTGTCGTGCTGGCACTGCTGGCCGGCCTCGGCTACTTCTTCTACCTGCTGGGCGCCCTGCCCAAAGTGGACCGCCTGGCCGACTACCGCCCACCGATCCTTTCCCAAGTGTTCGGGGAGGACGGCAGCCTGGTCGGAGAGTTCTACCTGGAGCGGCGCACCGTCGTCGCGGTGGACAAGATACCGAAGCGGCTGATCCAGGCCTTCGTTTCCGCGGAGGATTCCAACTTCTACCAGCACACCGGGATCGATTACCTCGGCGTGCTCCGGGCCGCCTTCAAGAACGTCATATCGCTGCGCAAGAAGGAGGGTGCCTCCACCATCACGCAGCAGGTCGCCAAGTCCATGCTGCTTACCCCCGAGAAGAAGTTCTCCCGCAAGATCAAGGAGGCGATCCTCGCCAAGCGGATGGAGGAGCGGCTCTCCAAGGACGAGATCCTCTACATCTACCTGAACCAGATCTACCTGGGCGCCGGTGCCTACGGCGTGCAGCTCGCGGCGGAGACCTACTTCGGCAAGGAGGTGGACCAGCTGAACCTGGCGGAGATGGCACTGATGGCCGGGCTTCCCAAGGCGCCCAACTCCTACTCGCCGATCAAGCACCTCGACAAGGCGAAGGAGCGCCAGGCCTACGTGCTGGAGCGCATGGTGAAGGAGGGGTACATCACCCAGAGCGAGGCGGACCACGCCAAGGAAACCCCCATCGTGATCCACGCCCTCAAGAAGGTGAACGCGGACCAGTCCGCCTACTTTCTGGAGCAGGTCAGGCAGCAGCTCGAGGAGAAATACGGCGAGGAGCGGCTCTACAAGGACGGCCTGAAAATCTACACCACCATGAACGCCGAGATGCAGAGGGGGGCTTACGACTCCGTGGTGAACGGCCTCAAGGCCCTGGACAAGAGGCAGGGCTTCCGGGGCGCCGCCAAATACCTGGCCGAGCCGGAGGTGGACCCGTTCTGCAAGAAGGTGGAGGACGGCATAGACTACCTCTCCCTGAAGCAGGGCTCGACCTACCAGGGGGTGGTGACCGCCATCGACCCGGCCAAGCGCGAGATCACCGTGCGCGTCGGGGACCGCACCGGCAGCATCCCGAGAAAAAACATGGAGTGGGCCGGCAAGTTGGAACTGGTGAACAGCTGGGGTAAGCCCGAGGCCAAGCGTGCCATCGGCCTGGGCGCGATCCTGGAGGTCCAGGTCAAGGAGCCCGATCAAAACCGCTCCGGTGCCGTCTTCGCCCTGGACCAGGTGCCGGAGACCCAGGCGGCCCTGATCGCCATCGACCCCCTGACCGGCGGGGTGCGCGCCATGGTGGGAGGCTACGACTTCAAGAAGAGCCAGTTCAACCGCGCCATGCAGGCCAAGCGCAACCCGGGCTCCGCTTTCAAGCCGATCATCTACGCCGCCGCCCTGGACAAGGGGATGACCCCGGCCAGCATCATCGACGACTCCCAGGTGGAATACGAAAGCGGTGGGGAAAAGGCCTGGAAGCCGAAGAACTACGACAACGTCTACCGCGGCCCGGTCACCATGCGCGAGGCGCTGACCGAGTCGATCAACGTGGTGAGCGTGAAGATCCTGGAGCGCATCGGCGTCTCGGCGGCGATCGAGTACGCCAAGAAGCTCGGCATCTCCTCGCCGCTGGCGGCCAACCTCACCCTGGCGCTCGGCTCCTCCAGCCTGACGCCGATGGAGCTCACCAGCGCCTACGCGGTGTTCGCCTCGGGCGGCTACCGCACCACCCCCTACTTCGTGACCCGGGTCCTGGACCGCGACGGGCGGGTGCTTGAGGAGGTGGCGCCCCCCAGCATCCCGGTCTTCACCAAAATCTCCAGCGCCGCACCCGCGCCCCAGGGCGCCGGCGAGGTGGACGAGGCGACCCAGCCGATCCGGCTGCAGCAACCGGCGCCCGAACCGGCCCCGGCGCAAGCCCCGGCGCCTGCCGCGCAGACTTCCCCGCCGCCCCCCCTGGGCGCCCAGCTGTTGAGCGCCATCCCGGTCATCTCGCCGGAGACCGCCTTCATCATGACCAACCTGATGGAGAGCGTGGTCTCCAGCGGCACCGGCGGGCGGGCGCGCGCGCTGGGCCGCCCGGTGGCGGGGAAGACCGGCACCACCAACGACATGAAGGACGCCTGGTTCGTGGGCTACGTGCCGCAACTGGTCGCGGGTGTCTGGGTCGGCTACGACCAGGAGCGCAGCCTCGGCTCGGGCGGCTCCGGTGGCCAGGCGGCGGCTCCCATCTGGACCGAATTCATGCAGCGCGCCCTGGCCTCGCTCCCGGTCAAGGGGTTCCGGACACCCTCCAACGTCACCTTCGCCCTGATCGACCCGCGCACCGGGCACCTGGCCCGCGAGGGCAGCTCCGGCGCGGTGCAGGAATGTTTCATTAGCGGCTCAGAGCCAACGAGCTACGA
>TBL_comb47_HYPODRAFT_10001256_pt1 | contig 33071 bp, 25 predicted proteins | sample TroBogypolimnion_40_FD_10682 | JGI IMG/M metagenome (IMG submission 10682)
CGTGGATGAAGGCGAAGGCGGTGCCGGCCAGCAGCCCCTTGATCCGCTCGCCCCGGCTGCCGGCCGCCAGCCATTCGCCCAGCGGGATGAAGCCGCCCAGCAGGATCACCGCCGGCACGACGCTGTAGACGATCCGGCCCAGGTTCTGGATCACGTAGGGCTTGGGGTCCTCGAAGCCGAGCGGGATCCCCGCGCCGAACACCATGAGCTGGGTTCCGCCCTCGCCGAACCCCTGGACGCTGGTCAGCACCAGTCCGGCCAGCAGGAGGCAGATGCCGGCCCAGACCATGCGCAGTTTCGAACTTCCAAAGCGGTCCATCGCGACTCCTGGATACGGCATTAGTTTATGCTGCAACGCGGGTTCCCGGGGGGCGTTACTCTGTATGGACAAGCGCAAGGCCGTTCTTGATGGAGAAAAACAACATGAAGCTCATTGTCTGGGATTTCGACGGGACCCTGGCTGATACCCGGCCGATCATCGAGGCGGGCATGGACCACGCCCTGGAGGTCCTGGGGCTGGATCCCGCGCTGCGGGAGAGCTGGCTGGAATGTGTCGGACTGCCGGTGGAGGAGGGCATCGAGCGGACCTTCGGCTCGCTGGGGATCAGCCTCGACCAGGTGACCAAGGCCTACAAGAGCTTCAAGCACACCGAGCACGACTGCCTGCTCAAGGCCTTCGCGGGCATGGACGAGCTGCTGGAGGAGCTCCGGCGCCGCGGCATCCCCATGGCCATCGCCTCCTCCAAGCGCGGGGAGCCGCTGCGCCGGCAGCTGAAGGTCCTGGGCTGGGAAGGCTACTTCAGCCCCATGGTGACCCCCGACGAGGTCCAGGCCCCCAAGCCCGATCCCGAAAGCCTGCGCGTCTGCCTGGAGGCCCACGGGCTGACCCCCGCGGACGCGGTCATGGTGGGGGATACCCCCTATGACCTCGATATGGCGCTCCGGGCCGGGATGCCCAGCGTGGCCGTGGGCCACGGCTTCTCCAGCCAGGAGGCGATGGCCGCCTACGCGCCCCGCGCCTATGCCCCCGACACCGCCGCCCTGCGCGACATCCTCCTGGCCTGGAGCGAATCATGACCCTCACCCACCTGGATCCCGAAGGCCGCCCGCGGATGGTGGACGTCTCCGACAAGGCCGTCACCCGCCGCCGGGCGGTGGCGGCCGGCTACCTGGCCCTGTCCGAGGAATGCGCCAAGGCCCTGGAAGGGGGCGGAGGCCCCAAGGGCGACCCCTGGACCACCGCGCGGATCGGCGCCATCGGCGGCGCCAAGCGCACCGGGGAGCTGATCCCGCTGGCCCACCCCCTGGTGCTGGACGCGGTCAAGGTCGACCACCACTGGGACGCGGTGCGGCGCCGGGCCTGGATGCGGGTGGAGGTGTCGGTGGAGGGCCGGACCGGGGTGGAGATGGAGGCCCTGACCGGGGTCAGCTTGGGCCTCCTGGTCCTTTATGATATGCTCAAGGCTGTTAGCCATCGGATGGAGGTTGGTCCGGTGCGTCTGTTGTCCAAAGAAGGCGGCCGGAGAGGTCTGGTGGCCGAGACGTGGGAAGAATGCCCTTGGAAATAATTTGAAGTGCTTATGTAATTGCATTTCTGTTTGATCCGGCAAGGGCTGTTGGGATAGGATCATGGATCTTGCTATGTCCACCGTGGGGAATGCCCCAGGAGGTTTTCTAGGCATCCATAAACCATTCAGCTTCCCGCATGAGGAGATCCCATGCGCATTAAATTTCTTGCCATTGCCATCGTCATCTCCGGAGCATGCGGGAGCCTCCAGGCTGCCCACCGGCCTCTGAGCACCATCCACAGGGTCCGCAAAGGGGAGACCGCCGCCCGGATCGCCCGGGACAACGGGATCAGCATCGGGGAACTGGGTTCCCTCAACCCCAAGGTCAACCTGAACCGGCTGACGGCGGGGACGCCCTTGAAGGTGGCCGAACCGAGGCGGGCCGGCGCCGTGCCCCCGGGCAGGACCCTGACGGGCCCGGTCCGGATCAAGTCCCTGCGCCCGGCCGCGCCGGTGGCCCCGCTGCCGGCGACCCCGGCCATCGGGTCGGCCCCGCTGGTCCACCTCGAGCGCATCCTGCCCTTCGAAGGACTGGCGCCCGCGCCGATCGGGGCCGCCGGCTCCAGCCGGAACCCGGCCGAACCGTCCTCCGCCTCCACCCCCTCCCTGGCCGGCCTGCGCAAGGTGCTGCCCCAGGAGGACCAGCCGGACGACCTGATCACGCTGCCGGCGGGATCCGGATCCACCGAGTTCGAAGCCGCGGACCGGGACGCCCTCGACCTGCTCTGGCCGGTGGAGACCCGCACCATCAGTTCGGCCTGGGGCCCGCGGATGCGCACCCGGGTGGTGATGGTCAAGGCCAGCACCCGAACCCGCAAAGCCCGCAACCGGAAGATCCTCAGGCGCTTCCTTGGCAGCCACAAGGGCGTCGACCTGAGCGCGCCCCAGGGCACCAGCATCTTCGCCGCCCTGGACGGCCAGGTGGTGGTTTCCGGCCGGCACAAGCAGTACGGCAACTTCGTCGCGGTCGACCACGGCAACGGGGTCGTGACGCTCTACGCCCACTGCAACCGGAACTACGTCGAGACCGGCGAGATCGTCCGCCGGGGCCAGAAGATCGCCGAGGTGGGCCGCACCGGCAACGCCACCGGCCCGCACCTGCACTTCGAGCTGCGCCTGGACGGCATCCCCCAGAACCCGCTGCCGAAGATGAACGACACCGAGGAGATCCCGGCGGATCTGATGGCCCAGAACCTGGCCCTCACCCCTTCCTCCGCGCCGCGCTGAACGCACCCCGCGGGGCGCAATCCGGCGGAGCCATGATAGGCTTAGCCGTTGTGATGGAATCACCCTTCCCATTTCACGCGGCCCCGGCATAAGGGGCCGTAACGGAATGTCCTTAAACGTGAAAGGTTATTCCGTAACGGCCCCTTAAGGTTTTTCGCGGGTTTCGAGGTGAGCATGGTTTTCCCTTCCTGGCTGCGCCCTTGCGCAGCGATGGTCTTCGTGGCGGGTGTTCTGGGGCTGGGCAGCGGCTGCAAAAAGGCCTCGGAACCGGCCGGCACCGTCACCGTCTCGGGCTACGTCAACTTCAACCGGGTCCCCATGGTGTATGGCACGGACGGCCGGCCCACCGGGCTGGGCGCGGCCGGCGCCGCCGTCCCGGCCCGGGACGTGGCCGTGCGGGTGTTCCAGCTGAGCTACGGCACCGGTCCGGACGGGATCACGCGCCAGACCTGGCGGCTGGCCGGCAGCACCGTGACCGACACCAACGGCTTCTACAGCTTCGCCGGCGTCGTCCGGTCGGGCTTCAGCACCTTCGTGGAGGTCGACAGCATCTTCCAGCAGCCCATCGGCAACCTGTCCACCATCCAGGTCATCGCCGACAAGGACGGGATCGGCAGCGCCCTGCCCATCGGCAAGCGGCCCATCTACGCCTACCGGCTGGACGCGGCCGGCCAGCAGGTCCCGGACCCGGTCTCCACGCTCGCCAAGGACAGCACCAGCGTCGTCGCGGTGATCCACGGGGACACCGGGGTGAACTTCACCCTGGGCTCCGGCTCCACCTGGGCCACCACCGTGCCCGACTGGTATACGCCGGGTTCCAATCCCGACCCCGACCAGCCCCAGTCGCATCCCATCGAAAAGGCCGTGCCCGCGGGCGCCAGCATCCTGGGGATCCTGGATTCCGCCTACACCTTCGCGTACTGGTACGGGGACCCCACCCCCTCCCACGGGCGCGGCGGCGTGTTCGACCTGCACTACTACCCGGGCCGGACCGAATCGCCCCGGCGCTCCTTCGTGGTCTACGACCGTTCGCTGACCCCGCTCTCCTTCGACAGCGTGAAGAACCTGTCCCACTACTTCGGCTCCCTGGCCGGGGGCTCGGCGGACCTGACGGCCGCGGACGACGCCTGGGACCAGGGGGTGATCTTCCCCATGCTGGCCCGCAACTTCCTGTTCGGCCAGGGCAAGACCGCCCTGTTCCCCACCGGCCCGGACGGCCCCGACAACGAGGCGCCCGACCTGGCGGTGGTGGACGGCCTGGCCGACGCCATGGCCGCCAGCCTGCTCGCGACCCCCTTCCTGACGGACACCTCGTCGACCGACGCGGCCCCGCTGGTGATCCGGGACATCCGGACCATCCCGGCCCATCCGGGCATCGGCTCGCCCAAGGCCCTGGCCGCCTTGGCCTGGCAGCTGACCCTCCAGGGCAACGGCATCGTCCAGCCCGGCGACTTCACGTCCACCGGGACCCACGATGCGTGGGTCCAGGGGCTGAACAACCCCTCGGTCATGGCCCGCTTCTTCAACCTGATCCTGCCGTACACCACCTACACCGAGGTCCACGGCACCGCGGTCACGGCCCAGGACATCTGCAGCATCTTCGCCCAGGCGGGACGCCTGCAGGAAGCCATGGCGAGCGGGGAGCCGAAGGATCTCCACCTGATCTTCCCGGATGTCTCCCTGGCCCCCACGCTGCTCCATTTCCTCGGCCCCCAGATCTGGCCCCGGAGCGCAGGGCTCACCCTCGCCGTCGACTGGGACGGGACGACCTCCAACCCGAACCTGCCCGGTCCCCTGCTGGACACCCTGCCGCCCATCACCCTGTCCATGGCCGACGCCGTGCAGATCCAGGATCCCCAGATCGCCCACACCGGGACGGTCTTTCCGAACAGCTCCCTGGGCGAGGTCGCCTACGCCAAGCTGGCCTGCGGCCTCGACCTGAACCTGCGCCTGAGCATCACCACCGTGCCGGCCCTGCCGCCGGACGCCGCCATCGAAGTGGTGATGGATCCCGCGGCCGACGCCAAGGCCGTCCCGGTCTTCCTCCAGCCCCAGACCTTCCGCTTCACCGCCGGCGCCCTGGGGCCCGTCGACTTCACCCTCCGGGGCAATCCCACGGACCTCACCAACCCCCTGCGGCACTGGGTCCGGGTCCGCATGATCAGCCCGGCCACCAGGCAGCCCGATGTCCAGATCACCGTCTCCCTCCTCACCCTTCCCTGATTCCGGCCCGGTGGACCTTCCGGCCGCGCTCGCCCGGCTCCGGGAGCGGGCGCCGTTCACGCCGGACCTGGCCATCGTCCTGGGCTCCGGGCTGGGCGCCCTGGCGGCCTGCCCCGAGGCGGCCGCGGGGGTCCGGCTGCCCTTCACCGAGCTGGGCTTCCCCCGGCAGACCGTGCCGGGGCACAGCGGCAGCCTGATCTTCTGCGAACTGGAGGGCCGCCGGGTGGTGCTCCAGGCCGGCCGGTTCCACGCCTACGAAGGCCACCCCCTGGCCCTGGTCACCGCCTCCATGCGGCTGTTCGGGCGGATGGGGGTCAAGGCCGTGGTCCACACCAACGCCGCCGGTGCCGTGAACGCCGGGTTCCAGGTGGGCCAGCTGATGGCGCTCGCCGACCACATCAACCTCATGGGCGGCAACCCGCTCACCGGGCCCAACGTGGAGCCGGGCCCCCGGTTCCCGGACATGACCGCCGCCTATGACCCCGAGCTGCGCCGGCAGCTGCACGCGGCGGCGGCGGCCCTGGGCCGGACCCTCCAGGAAGGGGTCTACCTGGCCGTCCCGGGCCCCAGCTTCGAGACCCCGGCGGAGATCCGGGCCTTCCGGGCCCTGGGGGCGGACGCCGTGGGCATGAGCACCGTGCCCGAAGTGATCGTGGCCCGCCACGAGGGGATGCGGGTCGCGGGCATCTCCTGCCTGTGCAACATGGCCGCGGGCATGATGCCCCAGCCGCTCAGCCACGCCGAGGTGCTGGAGGCGGGCGCCGCGGCGGCGGGCGCGTTCGAAGGCCTCATCCGCACCTTCCTGAGGCACTTGGTACTTTAGACGCGCTACCCTGGCAGGGGAGCGCGCCATGCCGAAAATCCGAGTGCTGTCCGACCAGGTGGCCAACCAGATCGCCGCCGGCGAAGTGGTCGAGCGGCCCGCCTCGGTGCTCAAGGAACTGGTGGAGAACGCCCTGGACGCCGGCGCCACCCGGCTGGAGGTGCGCTGGGAGGACGGCGGCAAGCGCCTCCTGGAGCTTTCGGACGACGGCTGCGGCATGGGCCGGGACGACCTCTACCTGGCCCTGGAGCGCCACGCCACCAGCAAGGTGCGCACCGCCGAGGACCTGGGCCACCTGGCCAGCTACGGCTTCCGGGGGGAGGCCCTGCCGTCCATCGCCTCGGTGACCCGGCTGGAACTCTGCAGCGCCGAGGAGGACGGCGCCGGGCACCGGCTGCGCTGCGAGTTCGGGATCATCAAGGAGGTGCTGCCGGCCCCCCGCTCCCGGGGCACCACCATCACGGTCCGGGACCTGTTCGCCCAGGTGCCGGCCCGCAAGCGCTTCCTCAAGTCCACCGAGACCGAGCACGCCCACCTGTGGGGCGTCCTGACCCGCATGGCCCTGGCCACCCCGTCGGTGCACTGGATCCTGCGCTCGGACCGCAGCGGCGAGCTGGTGCTGCCGCCGGTGGCCGTGGCCGGAGCCCGGCTGGGGCCGCTGCTGGGCGAGCGCATGGCCGGCCTCGTCCCGTTCCGGGAGGGCGAGCCGCCCTGGACCCTCCACGGCTACGTCTCGCCCCCGGAACTGAGCTTCCGCGACCGCAACCACCTCTACCTGTTCGTCAACGGCCGGGCGGTGCGGGACCGCCTGCTGCTGGCGGCCCTGGCCGAAGGCTGGGAAGGCTTCTTCCCCAAGGGCGGCTACCCGGCGGCGGTGATCTTCCTGGAGTTGCCGCCCGAGGCGGTGGACGTGAACGTCCACCCCACCAAGGCGGAAGTGCGGTTCCGGGAACCCCAGCGGATCTTCCCCTGGGTGAGCCGGGCGGTGCGCGAAGCCTGGGCCCAGATGCGCGGCGACATCCCCTCGGTCCTGGACCTGCCGCCCCGTCCCCTGGAGCTGGCCCTGGACCAGCCCCTGCGGCCCCTGGCCCCGGTCGCGCCGGTCCAGCCCCATCTCTGGGCCCGGGAACCCGCCGGCGAGGCCTACCAGGCCATGAGCGCGGTCTGGACCGCCCCGGCCGAGCGCGGCGCGGCCGAACCGGAATGGCCGGCCCGCACCGTGCGCTTCCTGGGGGCCTTCGACGCCACCTACCTGCTGGCCGAAGTCCAGGGGGAGCGGGAGCCGGAACTCTGGATCGTCGACCAGCACGTGGCCCACGAACGGATCCTCTACGAGCGGACCTTCCTGCGCCACCACCGGCCGGCGGTGCAGCCGCTGATGCCGCCCCAGGTGGTGCGGCTGGGGCCCGAGGCCATGGCCCGGCTGGGCCCGTTCCTGGCCGAATTCGCCCAGGCCGGGCTGGAAGCGGAGCCGTTCGGCGAGGACGCCCTGGTGGTGCGCGGCCTGCCGGACTTCCTCATGGAGCGGGATCCCCGGGCGCTGATGGAGGACCTGCTGGCCCGGCTGGACACCCAGGGCAAGCTGGACCTGGACTTCTTCCGCCGGGAGCTGAACGCCGAGCTGTCCTGCAAGGCCGCCATCAAGAAGCACCACGCTTTATCGGCAGAACTTGCCCAGCAGCTCATCGAGGACCTCATGGCCTGCGAGGTGCCCCATACCTGCCCGCACGGCAGGCCGGTCATCAAGAAACTGACCCGCGGCGAACTGGAACGAAGTTTCGGTCGGCGCGTATGAAGCCGATAAGTCCTTGGGCATCCTTCTTGCTCAGGCAGACCCAGCTAAGGCGCTTTCTCCCATGAACCCAAGTCCGTCCATGAAGACCATCATCCTGGCGGGAGGCCTCGGCACCCGCCTGTCCGAGGAGACCACGGTCAAGCCCAAGCCCATGGTGGAGATCGGTGGCCAGCCCCTGCTCTGGCACATCATGAACATCTACGCCCACCACGGGTTCGGCGAGTTCGTGGTGGCCCTGGGCTACAAGGGCGAAATGGTGAAGGACTACTTCCTCCGGTTCCACGCGCTGAGCGCCGACCTCACCGTGGACCTGGCCGCCGGCACCCACCAGGTGCACGGCCGCCAGCACCCCCCGTGGAAGGTCCACCTGGCCGACACCGGCCTGGACACCCAGACCGGAGGCCGGCTGTTGCGCCTGCGCAAATGGCTGGAAGGGGACGACCTGTTCCTGATGACCTACGGCGACGGGGTGGCCGACGTGGACCTCACGGCCCTGGTGGCCTTCCACCGCCGCCACGGCAGGCTGGCGACGGTGACCGCGGTGCGGCCCCCGGCCCGGTTCGGCGGGATCACCTTCGACGGCGACCGGGTGGCCGGCTTCGCCGAAAAGCCCCAGGTGGGCGAAGGCTGGATCAACGGCGGCTTCTTCGTCCTGGACCGGAAGGTGCTGGACTACATCGACGGCGACCACACCGCCTGGGAGCACGCCCCCATGGAGCGGCTCTGCGCCGAAGGCCAGCTCATGGCCTACCGCCACGAAGGCTACTGGCAGCCCATGGACACCGTGCGCGAGCGGAACCAGCTGGAGCAGCTCTGGCAGAGCGGGCGCGCGCCCTGGAGGGTATGGCCATGATGGAATCCCAGCGCAGGGTCCTGGTCACCGGCGCCACCGGGCTGGTGGGCTCCTGGCTCTGCCGGCGGCTGCTGGACGACGGCGCCCAGGTGGTGGCCCTGGTGCGCGACTGGGATCCCCAGAGCGAGTTCGTCCGCAGCGGCGACATCCAGCGCTGCACCGTGGTCTCCGGCCGCCTGGAGGACTACGCCACCGTGGTCCGGGCCATCGCCGAGCACGGCACCGACACGGTCTTCCACCTGGGGGCCCAGGCCATCGTCGGCACCGCCTTCATCAGCCCCCTGGCCACTTTCGAAGCGAACATCCGGGGCACCTACAACCTGCTGGAGGCCTGCCGGGTGCACCGGGACCTGGTGCAGCGGCTGGTGGTGGCCTCCAGCGACAAGGCCTACGGCCCCTCCGCCCGGCTCCCCTACACCGAGGACATGCCGCTGGACGGCCGGCACCCCTACGACGTCTCCAAGAGCTGCGCCGACCTGCTGGCCCGGACCTACGCCGCCAGCTACGGCCTGAACCTGGCCGTGGCCCGGTGCGGCAACATCTACGGCGGCGGCGACCTGAACTGGAGCCGGATCGTGCCGGGCACCATCCGCAGCGTCCTGGAAGGCAAGCCCCCGGTGCTGCGTTCCGACGGCAGCTTCGTCCGCGACTACATCTACGTGGAGGACGTGGTGGACGCCTACCTGGCCCTGGCCGAGGCCGCCGGCCGCCCCGGGGTGCGCGGCGAGGCCTTCAACTTCAGCCCCCAGCGCCCGCTCACGGTGCTGGAGATCACCCGGGCGGTGCTGGCCGCCATGGACCGCAGCGATCTGGAGCCGGTGATCCTGGCCACCGCCAAGGCGGAGATCAAGGACCAGTGCCTGGACGCCGGCAAGGCGGCGCGGCTGCTGGACTGGGAGCCCCGCTACGGCCTGGAGGACGGGCTGGAGGCCACCGTCGCCTGGTACCGCGCCTTCATGCGGGACCGGCCATGACCCCCGAGCAGCTGCGGGCGCGGATCCTCGAGCTGGTGGGGGAGTTCCACGCCGCCAACTGGCCGGAGCGGCCCTTCGTGCCGGGCGAAAGCCCGGTGCCGGTGAGCGGCAAGGTGTTCGACGGCGAGGACCTGCGCTACCTGGTGGACGCCTCCCTGGACTTCTGGCTCACCACCGGCCGGTTCGCCGCCCAGTTCGAGCGGGACTTCGCCGCGGTCATGGGCACCCGCTTCTGCAGCCTGGTGAACTCGGGCTCCTCGGCCAACCTCCTGGCCCTCACCGCCCTCACCGCGCCGGAACTGAAGGACCGCCGGCTGGTCCCGGGCGACGAGGTGATCACCTGCGCCTGCGGCTTCCCCACCACCGTGAACCCGATCCTGCAGAACCAGCTGGTGCCGGTGTTCCTGGACGTGGCCATCCCCGGCTACAACCTCGACCCCGCCCGGCTGGAAGAGGCCGTCGGTCCGCGCACCAAGGCCATCATGGTGGCCCACACCCTGGGCAACCCGTTCGACCTGGAGGCGGTCATGGCCGTGGCCCGGGCCCGGAACCTGTGGGTGATCGAGGACTGCTGCGACGCCGTGGGCGCCGCCTTCGACGGCAGGCCGGTGGGCTCCTTCGGCGACCTGGCCACCGTCAGCTTCTACCCCGCCCACCACATCACCATGGGCGAAGGCGGCGCGGTGCTGACCTCGGACCCGCTGCTCAGGAAGCTGGTGGAATCGTTCCGGGACTGGGGCCGGGACTGCTGGTGCGAACCCGGCCACGACGACACCTGCGGCAAGCGGTTCGACTGGCAGCTGGGCGAGCTGCCCCCGGGCTACGACCACAAGTACACCTACAGCCGCATCGGCTACAACCTGAAGCTCACCGACATGCAGGCCGCGGTGGGGCTGTCCCAGCTGAACAAGCTCCCGGGCTTCGTGGCCGCCCGCAACGCCAACTTCGCCGCGCTCCGGGAGCTGCTCCAGCCGCTGGAGGCGGACCTGATCCTGCCCGAAGCCCACCCCCTGGCCCGGCCCAGCTGGTTCGGCTTCCCCGTCACCGTGCGGGCCGGAGGGGACCGGCGCCGGCTGATCCAGGCCCTGGAACGGCGCAAGGTGGCGACCCGGCTGCTGTTCGGCGGCAACCTCCTGCGCCAGCCCGCCTACCGGGGGATCCCGCACCGGGTGGTGGGCGATCTGACCCAATCCGACCGGGTGATGGCCGGCACCTTCTGGCTGGGGGTCCACCCCGGGCTCACCGGCGCGCACCTCGCCTTCATGGCCGAAGTCCTCCGGGAGGCCCTGGCCGCCCCGGTCACCAGCTCCGGGAGCCAGCCTTGAAACTTTCCGACTACGTCTTCCAGTTCCTCCGGGCGAGGGGGGTCCGGCACGTGTTCATGCTGCCGGGCGGCGGCTCCATGCACCTGGTGGATTCCCTGGGCCGGGCCGAAGGCCTGGCCTTCGTGCCCTGCCTGCACGAGCAGGCCTGCGCCATCGCCGCCGAGGCCTACGGCCGGGCCACCAACAGCCTGGGCGTGGCCATGGTCACCGGCGGGCCCGGCGGCACCAACACCCTCACCGGCGTGGCCGGGGCCTACCTGGCCTCCAGCCCGGTGCTGATCATCTCCGGCCAGGCCAAGCGCTCGGACCTCAAGGGCGATTCCGGCGCCCGGCAGATCGGCTCCCAGGAAGTGGACATCGTCTCGGTGGCGGGCCCGCTCACCAAGTACGCGGTGACCGTCATGGACCCGGCCAGCATCCGCTTCCACCTGGAGAAGGCGGTCCACCTGGCCAACTCCGGGCGCAAGGGTCCGGTCTGGCTGGACCTGCCGCTGGACGTCCAGGCCGCTGCGATCGAGCCGGCCGAACTGGAAGGCTTCACCCCGCCCGCGCCGGCCCCGGGCCTGGAGCTGCCGGGACAGGTGGCCCGGCTGGTGGAGCTCATGGGCCGCGCGGAGCGGCCGGTGCTGCTGGCCGGCAACGGGGTGCACTCGGCCGGCGCCGAGGGGCCGTTCCTGGCCCTGGCCGAGCGGCTGGGCATCCCGGTGCTGACCACCTGGGGCGGCTGCGACCTGATCCCCAGCGGCCACCCGCTCTCCTTCGGCCGGCCCGGGCCGGTGGCCAGCCGGGCCTCCAACTTCATCCTCCAGAACTGCGATCTGCTGGTGACCCTGGGGGTCCGGCTGGACCTGGACACCACCGGGCACAACCAGGCCCAGTACGCCCGGGGCGCGCTCAAGGTGGTGGTGGACCTGGACCCGGCGGAGATCGGCAAGCTGAAGCTGCCGGTGGAGCTGCCCATCGTGGCCGACTGCGCGTGGGTGATCGCCGAATGGGACCGCCAGGCCGGCGGCGCCCCGGACCGGAGCCCCTGGCTGGACCGGTGCCGGGCCTGGCAGGCCCGCTACCCGCTGACCGCCCCGGCCGGGGTCCCCGGCGGGATCAACCCGTTCCACTTCCACACGGTGCTCAGCGGGGAGCTGGCGGCCGATGACCTGGTGCTGCCCTGCAGCTCCGGCGCGGCGGTGGACATGTTCTGGATGGTCTACCGCTCCAGGGCCGGGCAGCGGGCCTTCAGCACCGGCGGCCTGGGCTCCATGGGCTTCGGCCTCCCGGCGGCCATGGGCGGCTGCCTGGCCCTGGGCGGACGCCGGACCATCACCCTCGAAGGGGACGGCGGGGCCTGGATGAACGTCCAGGAAATGGCCACCCTGGCCAAGCTGGGGCTGCCCGTCAAGTATTTCGTCATGAACAACGGCGGCTACGGCTCCATCCGGACCATGCAGCGGAACCACTTCCAGGGCCGGCTGGTGGCCGCGGACGCGGACTCGGGCCTGGCCCTGCCGGACATCCTTCCCGTGGCCCAGGCCTTCGGCCTGCCCGCGGTCCGGCTCTCCGGGCCCGAAGGCCTGCGGGAACGGATCCGGGAGCTGCTGGATATGCCGGGCCCGGTGGTCTGCGACGTGCTCCTGGACCAGGAGGTGGTCCTCGCCCCCCGGGTGGCCACCGCGGTGAGCGCCTCCGGCGGCATGGTGAGCCGGCCCCTGGAGGACCTCTGGCCGTTCCTGGACCGGGACGAGCTGCGGGAGAACATGCTCATCCCGCTGCTGGCGGACTGACCATGGCGCGCCCGCCGGTCCCGGTCGAGCAGCTGGACGAGGTCCTCCTGCCCTACGTCCAGTCCTGGCGCAAGCTCCAGGGCAGGCGGCTGTTCCTCACCGGGGGCACCGGCACCGTCGGCCCATGGCTGCTGGAGCTGTTCTGCCGGGCCAACGCCCTCTGGTCCCTGGACGCGCGGATCCTGGTGCTGTCCCGGAACCCCGGCGCCTTCGCGGCCAAGTGCCCGCATCTGGCCGCGGATCCGGCGGTGTCCTTCCTGGCGGGGGACATCCGGGATTTCCCGGCCCTGGAAGGCCCCTGCGACCTGGTCATCCACGGCGCCGCGGACACCGGCGGCGACCTCTCCTACACCGATCTGCTCGGCCACCTGGAGACCATCGTCCAGGGCACCCGGCACCTGCTGGACCGGGCCCTGGAAGCCGGGGCGGCCCGGGTGCTCATGCTCAGCTCCGGCGCGGTCTACGGGCCCCAGCCGGCGGACCTGGAGCGGATCCCGGAAACCTTCACCGGGGCGCCGGACTGCCTGAACCCGGGCACCCGCTACGGCCAGGGCAAGCGCATGGCGGAGCACCTCTGCATGGTCTACCGGCACCAGTTCGGCCTGGACGCGGTGGTCGCCCGGGGCTTCGCCCTGGCCGGCCCGCACCTGCCCCTGGACTCCCACCTGGCGCTGGGCAATTTCATCCGGGACGCCCTGGCCGGCGGCCCCATCGAGGTGCTGGGGGACGGCACCCCCTACCGGTCCTACCTCTACGCCGCGGACTACGCCATGGCCTGCTGGCTGATCCTGCTGGAAGGCTACCCCGGGCGGGCCTACAACGTCGGCTCCGGCGAGGCGGTCCAGATCGGGGCCCTGGCGCGCCTGGTGGCCGACCCCCTGGGGCTTGCGGTGGTGGTCCGCGGGAGCCCGGTGCCGGGCGTTCCGCCCGAGCGTTATGTGCCGTCCGTCCAACGGATCCAGGACGAGCTGGGGTTCCGGGCCAAGATTGATTTACCCGAGACCCTCCGCCGGACGATGGATTGGTACAGAATGTGATGCGGTTTTCTCTGACAACTCCACCCAAGGGCTTCCATGACTCGAATCAGGCTGGACCAGCGTTTTGTCGGTGACGGGGAGCCCTGCTTCCTGATCGCCGAGATCGGCATCAACCACAACGGCAGCCTGGACCTGGCCAAGGCCCTCATCGAGGTGGCCCAGAAGGCCGGCTGCGACGCGGTGAAGTTCCAGAAGCGCACCGTGGACGTGGTCTACACTCCCGAGGAGCTGGCCAAGCCCCGGGAGAACCCGTTCGGCCCCACCAACGGCGACCTCAAGCGCGGCCTGGAGTTCGGCGAAAAGGAATACCGGGCCATCGACGCCTTCTGCCGGGAGAAGCGGATCCCCTGGTTCGCCTCCTGCTGGGACGAAGCCTCGGTCGACTTCATCGACCAGTTCGAGGTGCCCTGCTACAAGATCGCCTCGGCCTCGCTCACCGACGACGACCTGCTGCGCTACACCCGCCGCAAGGCCGGGGACCGGCCGCTCTTCCTCTCCAGCGGCATGAGCACCCTGGAGCAGGTGGACCACGCGGTGGACGTGCTGGGCCGGGACCGGCTGGTGGTCATGCACGCCTGCAGCGTCTACCCCTGCGCCTACGACGAGCTGAACCTCGCGGTCATCCCGGCGTTCCGGAGCCGCTACGGCCTGCCCATCGGCTATTCCGGGCACGAATCGGGCATCGCCACCAGCGTGGCCGCGGTGGCCCTGGGGGCCTGCGCGGTGGAGCGGCACATCACCCTGGACCGGGCCATGTGGGGCAGCGACCAGGCCGCCTCGGTGGGCCCCAGCGGGCTCAACCGGCTGGTGCGGGACATCCGCCTGGTGGAGACCGCCCTGGGCACCCCTGACAAGCGGATGCTGGACCGGGAGGTCCCGATCATGCGCAAGCTCCGCCGCAAGGGGGCCTGACCGTGCGGGCGATCCGGGCCCTGGCGCTGGACGTGGACGGGGTCCTCACCGACGGCGGGTTCTTCCTGGGCGAAGGGGGGGAGATCACCAAGCGCTTCTCGTTCCGGGACGTGATGGGCGCCTCCCTGGCCCGGAAACAGGGGCTGCGCATGGTGCTCGTCACCGGCGAGGGCGGGCCCCTGCTGGACGCCCTGGCCCGCAAGTTCGGCATCGACGAGGTCCGGGGCCACTGCCGGGACAAGGCCGGCGCGCTCCGGGACTACGCCCGGGACCAGGGCCTCTCCCTGGAGGAGATCTGCTTCCTGGGCGACGACGTCAACGATCTGCCGGCCATGGCCATCGCCGGCCAGTCCGCGGCGCCCAGCGACGCCCATCCGGCCGTGCTGGCCAAGGTGGGCCGGGTCCTGTCCCGGCCCGGGGGCGGCGGCGCCCTGCGGGAGTGGGTGGACGCGTGGCTGGAGACCCGGGAGCCATGACCTTCGACACCTCCAGGGAGCGCCTGGAAGCGATCCTCGCCATCGACCCCCGCGCGTCCCGGGCCGAGGTGGACGGACGGTTCGAGCGGGCCTTCCGGGGCCGCGGCGCGCGGATCGTGCTCTACGGGGCGGGCCGGCTGGGCCGCAACGTCCTGCACGGCATGCGCTGCGTCGGCATGGAGCCGCTGGCCTTCGCCGACCGGGACCCCGCGCTCCAGGGGCAGACCGTGGACGGACTGCCGGTGCTATCGGCCGCCGAGGCGGTGGCCCGGCACGGGGCCGACGCCGTCTTCATCGTCACCGTGTACAACAACGGCCCGGTGCTGGACCTGCTGGAACGGATGGGGGCCTGCCACCTGCCGCTATCGGTGGTGGCCTGGCGCTTTCCGGAGATTTCCAAGTGGTGGTGGCCGCCGTTCTTTCCCGATGGCCCCGGCGAGCATGCCGAGCGCATCCGCGCGGCGTTCGCCCTGATGGCGGACGAAGCCTCCCGGGCCGAATTCCTCGGCCAGCTGGCCTGGCGCAGCACCCTGGACCGGCGTTTCCTCCCGCCCCACCTGCCCGCCGCGGAGACCTACTTCCCCCGGGACCTGATCACCCTGGGCCCGGACGAGACCTTCGTGGACTGCGGCGCCTGCGACGGCGACACCCTGCGGGCCTTCCTGCGCCACCAGCCCGCCGGGCCGCGGGCCTTCATCGGCGTCGAGCCGGACGCCGGCAACGGCCGCAAGCTGGCGGCGTTCCTGGCCGGGAGGTCCGGGACCGCCCGGATCGTCTCCGCGGTGCTGGGGGCCGGCCCCGGGGAGACCCGGTTCGCCCAGGCCGGGGACATGACCTCCAGCGTGCACGAAGCCGGCGCGCCCCTGGCGGTGGTGACCCTGGACGCGGTCCTGGCCGGCACGGCGCCGACCCTGATCAAGATGGACATCGAAGGGGCCGAGGCCGAGGCCCTGGAAGGCGGCCGGGCCAGCATCGGCCGGCATCTGCCGGCACTCGCCATCGCGGCCTACCACAAGCCGGAGGATCTCTGGGAGATCCCCCTCAGGATCCGGGACCTGACGGACGGCTACGACCACTTCATCCGGCGCCACGCGGACGAGTGCTGGGAGACGGTGGCCTACGCCCTGCCTTCCCGCCCGGCCGAAGCCGGTTCCACCCGCCTACGGAGGTTCTCATGACCAAGCGCATCCTGGTGACGGGGGGGGCCGGCTTCCTGGGCTCCCATCTCTGCGAGAAGCTCCTGGACGCCGGCCACGACGTGCTCTGCGCCGACAACTTCTTCACCGGCACCCGGTCCAACATCCTCCACCTGATGGCCAACCCCCTGTTCGAGGTGCTGCGCCACGACGTCACCTTCCCGCTCTACGTGGAGGTGGACCAGATCTACAACCTGGCCTGCCCGGCCTCGCCCATCCACTACCAGCGGGACCCGGTGCAGACCATCAAGACCTGCGTCCACGGCGCCATCAACATGCTCGGCCTGGCCAAGCGGATCCGGGCCCGGATCCTCCAGGCCAGCACCTCCGAGGTGTACGGCGACCCCATGGTCCACCCCCAGACCGAGGACTACTGGGGCAACGTCAACCCGCTGGGCATCCGCAGCTGCTACGACGAAGGCAAGCGCTGCGCCGAGAGCCTGTTCTTCAACTACCAGCGGCAGTACGGGGTGCCCATCCGGGTGGTGCGGATCTTCAACACCTACGGCCCGCGCATGCACCCCAACGACGGCCGGGTGGTGAGCAACTTCATCATGCAGGCGCTCCGGGGCGAGGACCTCACCATCTACGGCGACGGCAGCCAGACCCGCTGCTTCTGCTACGTGGACGACCTGCTGCGCGGGCTGGTGGGCTTCATGGACCAGGATGCCGAGACCGGCCCCATGAACCTGGGCAACCCGGAGGAGAGCACCATGCTGGAGCTGGCCACCACGGTCATCCGGCTCACCAACAGCCGCTCGCGGCTGGTCACCCGGCCGCTGCCCGAAGACGACCCCCGCCAGCGCTGCCCCGACATCGCCAAGGCCCGGGCGCTGCTGGACTGGCGGCCCACGGTGACCCTGGAGGACGGGCTGCGGGAGACCATCGCCTATTTCCGGACCAAGCTGGATTGAGTCAGGTATCATCGCCCACGCCACCCCAGGAGAACCCCGCCCATGCCGGATCCGTCCCCAGCTGATGCCCCAACCCCGGCCCGCGTGGTCTGGATCACCGGCCTGTCCGGCGCCGGCAAGACCACCCTGGCCGAGGCGGTGAAGGCCAGGCTGGCGCCCCTGGTCCAGGGCCGGGTCGTGCTGCTGGACGGCGACGCCATCCGCCGGGTCTGCGGCAACGACCTGGGCCACGCCCAGGCCGACCGGGTGGTCCAGATCGGCCGGATGCAGCGCTTCGCCAAGCTCTTGGCCGACCAGGGCATCCTGGTCGTCGCCGCGGCGCTCTACGCCGACCGGGCGCTGCTGGAATGGAACCGGGAGCACCTGCCGGGCTACCTGGAGGTCTACATCAAGGCCGGATTGCCGGAGCTGCTGAAGCGGGACTACAAGGGCGTCTACCGGTGCCCCGAGCACGTGGTGGGGGTGGACATCCCGTGGACCGAGCCCTGGGCGCCGGACCTGGTGCTGGACGGCGACCGGCTGGAGCCCATCGAGGTCTGGGCCGGGGCCGTGCTGGAAGCGCTCCGGAAAGGCCGGCCATGACCCCGCCGACGATCGAACTGGACTACGGGCAGTACCTGGAGTTCGAAAAGCTGGCCATCGGCGCCTACGCCCCGCTGACCGGCTTCATGACCGGCCCCCAGTTCGACGCGGTGGTGGAGACCCTGCGCCTGCCCGGGGGCGAACCCTTCCCGCTGCCGGTGTGCCTGGACCTGGCGCCCGCGCTGGCGGCCCGGGCCGAGGCGGCCGGCAAGGTGGCCCTGGGCTTCCGGGGCCGGCAGGTGGGCTGGATGTATCCGGAAGGGAGCTTCCGGCCGGACCGGACGGCTGCGGCAGAGAAGGTGTTCGGCTGCGCGGACCCGGCCCACCCCGGCGTGCGCCAGTTCCTGGACGCGCCCAGCCACTGCCTGGGCGGCCGGGTGGAGCTGCTGGAGGCGGCCGCCTTCGAGTTCCCGGAGCAGGAGCTGACCCCGGCCGAGACCCGGGCCCACTTCCGGCGGGAAGGCTGGAAGACGGTCGTCGGTTTCCAGACCCGCAACGTCCCGCACAAGGCCCACGAATACCTGCTGCGGCTGGCCCTGGAGCAGTGCGACGGGCTGTTCATCCAGCCGCTGGTGGGCTGGAAGAAGAAGGGCGACTATGCCCCCGAGGCGGTCATCCGGTCCTACCAGCTGCTGATCTCCCGGTTCCTGCCCGCGGACCGCATCCGGCTGGGGGTGTTCTCCGCGGCCATGCGCTACGCCGGTCCCCGGGAGGCGGTGTTCCACGCCCTGGTGCGGCGCAACTACGGCTGCACCCACTTCATCGTCGGCCGGGACCACGCCGGGGTGGGCGGCTACTACGGCAAGTACGCGGCCCAGGAGCTGGCGCTGTCGTTCGGCGCCGATCTGGGCATCACCATCCTGCCCTTCGCCGGCCCGTTCCACTGCGAACGCTGCGCCATGATCGCCACCGAGCGCACCTGCCCCCACGGGCGGACCGAACCGGACCAGGTCCACGAGATCAGCGGCACCCTCATCCGCAGGACCCTGGTGGAAGGACTGGCCTGCGACGACCGGTACATCCGGCCCGAGATCGTCCGCTGCCTGGAAGGCATGAACGTATTCATCGAACAGGACGAGCTATGAGCCGGACCAAGATCGTCGCCACCATCGGGCCGGTGAGCCTGGCCGAAGGGATGCTGGAGCGTTTTGCCGTCGCCGGCATGGACATCGCCCGGCTGAACGGCGCCCACGGGGACCACGCCTGGCACCGCATGGCCGTGGCCGCCCTGCGCCGGGCCGCGCCGGACGTGCCGATCCTGCTGGACATCCCCGGGGTGAAGGTGCGGATCGGGGCCATCGCCGGGGACCGGGACTTCCGCCTGGGCGACCGGGTCGTGCTCACCTGCCGTCCCGATCCCCTCCCGGACCAACTGCCGCTGACCCGGCCCGACGTCTACAAGTACGTCCAGCGGGGCCTGGTGCTCTCCTTCGACGACACCAGCCTGCAGGTGCGGGTGGAGGAGGTCGCGGACCGGGATCTGGTCTGCGTCACGGTCCGGGCCGGGGCGGTGGAGCGGGGCAAGGGGGTCCACGCGCCGGGCCTGGCCATGTCGGAATTCGTCGTGTCCGACAAGGACCTCGCCCTGCTGGCCCTGGCCGCCGAGCTGGGGCTGGACTTCGTCGGGCTCAGCTACATCGACGAAGGGGCGCAGGTGGAGAAGGTCCGCGCCCTGCTGGGTCCGGACGGGCCCAAGATCATCGCCAAGATCGAGACCCGGCTGGCCATGGACAACCTCGGCCAGATCATCCGGGTCTCCGACGGGCTGATGATCGACCGGGGCGATCTGTCCATGGAGACCAGCCTGGAGAGCACCGCCATCTCCCAGAAGCGGATCATCGCCGAAGCCACCAAGGCGGCCTGTCCGGTCATCGTCGCCACCCAGATGCTGCACACCATGATCGAGCAGCCGTTCCCCACCAAGGCCGAGGTGGCCGACATCACCGCCGCGGTGCTGGACGGGGCGGCGGCGCTCATGCTCTCCGGGGAGACCGCCATGGGCGCCTACCCGGCCGAAGCCATCGAGGTGATGGAGAAGGTCGCCGAGAACGCCTGGGCCTACCAGCAGGGGGTCCTGGACCAGGGCAGCGCCAGCGCCGCCCAGGTGCCCAACGCCGTCTCGGAGGCCATCTCGCTCATCTGCCGCCGGCTGCCGGTGACCAAGATCGTCGCCATCACCAAGTCCGGCTATGCCGCGCGGATCCTCGCCTCGTTCATGCCCCGCCAGCCCATCGTGGCGGTGAGCAACGACCTCGCCGCCGCCCGGCGCTTCAACCTGCTGCGCGGGGTCATCGGGGTCCAGGTGGACGAGCCGTTCGTGCGCAGCAGCACCACCCACATCCCCTCCTGCCTGGAGGCCCTCTGGCGCCGGGGCATCCTGGTGGACGACGACCTGATCGTGGTGACCGCCGTGGCCTACCCGGCCTCGGGCAACCGGATGAACCTGATCCAGACCCACGTGGTCTCGGATCTCAAGGCGAGCCTCGGCTGGGCGCCCTGACCCGCACCGCCTGGAGTTTGCAGCATGAGCAACCTGTCCATCGCCATCGTCGCCAGCACCCACCTGGCCGAGCCCTGCGTCGCGTTCTTCACCCGGTTCGGACTGCCGCCGGCCGCGGTGTTCGGCTGCACCGCGGGGGACGCCGGGCGGATTTCCGCCGCCCTGGACCGCCCGGTCCCGCCTTTCGACGCCTGCGACCCCGTGGCGCTGGCGGACAGCTTCGTCGTCCTGGCCTCGGACGACGTGGCGTTCCAGGCCCGGTTCCTGGACCGGATGGTGGCCGCCGGATGCTCCCGGCGGCGCCTGATCCTGCACGGGGGTCTCCACTCCCAGGCCATGGCCGGCCTCATCGACCGGTTGACGCCTGACTCCGCCACCGGCCCCAACGGCTTCGTGGAGCACCTGCTCCGGAACTACCCGGAGAGCGGGGCCAACCCCATCCGGGTCCTGGCCGACCGGGTCGCGGCCACCATCAAGGGGGACCTGGCGGCAGGCCGGAAGACCCTGGCCGTCTACTACCCCGACGCGGCCTACCGGGCCAACCTGGGCAGCGAGGCGATGTACCGGCGGATCCGGGAGAAGGGGTACAACGTCATCTTCCTGTTCGGCACCCAGTGCCGGGACGAGTACGAGCGGCGGCCCTTCTCCTACCTGGTCGGACAGGAGTACCAGACCTCCGGCATCCTCACCCTGCTCGACTTCATCGACGTCCTCATCGTCCCCACGGCCATGGCCGGGCTGCCCGAGCGTTCCCGGGTGGTCCTGGCCATCCACGACATCTTCGATTCGCCCATGGAAGTGGAGACGGTCCGGGCGGACCGGCCCGGCGCGCCGGTGGCCGCCACCGCCGCCGGCGACAGCTGGGACTACATGCTGGTGCCCTCATCGTCGGTCATGGACAAGCCCAAGGCGGCACTCATGACCCGGAAGAACCGGGTGGAGATCCCATCGGGCTACATGAAGCTGGACCACAACATCCGCAAGTTCAAGCAGCTCGCCGCCGAGCCGGACAGCATCGTGTTCGCCACCACGGTCCTGAAGCACGGCTTCAGCCGCTACGTCGCCCTGCCTGACTTCGGCGAGTCCGTCGTCGAGGCCCTGCTGGAGAACTTTCCCCAGCACCGGATCATCTTCCGGCCGCACCCGCACACCATGCACTTCAAGTGCGTGAGCGACATCGTCGAGCGGTTCGGCGCGGACCCGCGGTTCGTCTTCGATTCGAACGCCTCGGAGTACATGGACTCCTACGCCCGCTCCGCCGTCATGGTCTCGGACATGTCGGGCACCGCCTTCACCTATGCCTTCACCACGCTGAGGCCGGTGGTGTTCTTCTCCCACAACGAGGCCGACGGCATCGAGGCGGCCTTCAACGGCGTGAGCTATTTCCGCCACCGCCAGGACATCGGCTTCGTGGCGACGACGGTCGGGGAGATGGTGCGGCAGGTCCGGACCGCGCTGGATTCGCCGTCCATGGCGTCCGCCATCAGGACTTTCCGGGACGCGATGATGTTCAATATCGAGCACGTCGAGGACTACCTGGTGGAGCACATCGACTGCCTGATGGCCGGCGAGATGGGCCCGGACTGGCGCTACATCCCCTCCCTCAAGTACTGCGGCGGGCTCGAGGATCCCAGGGCGCACGAGACCGTGCCCCAGCTGCTGGAGCTGGGCTACAAGGGGTTCAACCTGGTGCACTACCAGGCCCGGTACTTGGCGATGGCCCAGACCCTGGGGCATGTCCACCTGCAGGAGCAGGATCAGGAGGCGATGGAGCGGATGGTGCGAAACGGCAGCTGCATCATCAGCCATTCCCTCCAGGAACTGAAGATGAAGATCGACGCAGCAGGCGCCATCTAGTTCGATCATGCGCCGCCTCCTGGTTCGGACGTGGCCGATCCAGGCCTTCTCGCTGCGGTCCGCCAGATATGGGAAGAGGCTCGCACCCACGTTGCCCGGACGGTCAACACAGCCATGGTCAAGGCCAACTGGCTCATCGGCAGGCAGATTGTCGAGGCGCAGCAGGCAGGGAAAAGACGGGCAGGTTACGGTGAAGAGCTGATCGTGAACCTTTCCCACGCCTTGGGCGCGGAGTACGGCACCGGGTTCTCCGTGCCCGGGCTTAGGTTCATGCGGGCTTTCTATCATGCCTATCCTGATCTAATTCCCATTGGCTACGCACTGCGTAGCGAATTCGAACAGGAAGGGGACTGGAAACCCGGGAGGCTCCATCCCTCGCTTTCCTGGACCCACTACCGGGCCCTGCTCAAGGTTGACCGACAGGACGCCAGGGATTTCCACGAAATCGAAGCCATTCGGAATGGCTGGAGCGGGAGGGCGTTGGAACGGCAGATCGATAGCCTGCTGTTCTTCCGGCTGGCCAAGAGCCGGGATAAAAAGGGCGTGCTGGCCTTGGCGAACGAGGGCCTGCAGGTGGAGCGGCCGATGGATGTCATACGGGATCCTTATGTCCTGGAATTTCTGAACCTGCCAGAGCCCCCAGGCCTAGTGGAGTCCGAACTGGATGCGGCCCTCATCACGAAGCTCCAGGATTTTCTCATGGAGTTGGGTAGCGGTTTCGCCTTCGTGGGGCGGCAGAAGCGCATCACCCTTGACGGGGACCACTTCTATCCGGACCTGGTGTTCTACCACGCCCGACTGAAATGCTACGTGGTGATCGACCTGAAGACCACCAAGCTTACCCACGGTGACCTCGGGCAGATGCAACTCTATGTGCACTACTACGACAGGGAAGTGGCCGAGGATGGGGACAATCCCACCCTCGGGCTCATCCTCTGCACGGACAAGAACGATGCGGTGGTGCGCTTCGTGCTGGATAAGGAAAATCAGAGCATTTTCGCAAGTCGCTACAAGCTTCATCTGCCCACGATGGATCGATTTGGCTTCAAGGCCCTGGGCCGAGGTCGTTCAGTCTATAAGTCGGCAGAAGCCTGTTTTTCCGCTACCTTGTCCGACGTGAAGTTGGCGAATGCTCCCATGGGAACCCCCAGCGACCGCAACGCGGTCACGACCCGCAGGAAACGGTCATACCGCACTTTCCGGTCGATGAAGGGGGCGTTGCTCTGCCACTGGTGGTCGGGGATGGCGACCAGGTATCTGGAATACAAGGACTCCTTGGGTTCGTTGAAGGTGATGTCGAACTTTTCCGGATGGTCCCAGTATTCCGAACCCCGGAACAGCATCAGGGGGTTGATGAATTCCAGAACGCCGAAGTCGTCCTTGGCCTCCGCCAGGAAGCTGATGGTCTCGTCGATATCCTGCTCGGTCTCGCCGGGAACGCCGACCACCAGGTTGATCTGGACGTAGATGCCGGCCCTGGTGGCGTCCCTCAGGGTCCGGCGGATGATCTCCTTGGTGTAGCCCTTGTTCTGGCGTTTCAAGGTGTTGTCCGAGGCGGCGTCCACCCCGAAGCGGAGCGTGGTGAAGCCCGCCTGCCTGAGCTTGCGGTAGTAGGCTTCGCCCACCTTCGGGTGGCAGCGCAACTGGCCGGCCATGGTGATCTTCAGGCCGCGCCGGATGATCTCGTCGCACAGGCGCTCGGTCACCTGGGGATCGCCGTGGAGGTTGCTCTCGTTGAAGACGAAATCCCTGAAGCCTTGCTGGTACAGCCATTCCATCTCGTCCGCCACCGGCAGGGGGGAACGGGTCCGCCACTTGAAGCGCTCTCCGCAGAAGTTGCACCGGGCCCAGGAACAGCCCCGGCTGGCGATGACCGGGGTCAGCTGGTAGCCGTTCCAGTTCCGGTACAGCTGGATATCGGTCCATTCGTAGTGCGGGAATTCCAGTTCGTCGAGCCGCATGGGCAGGGGGCCTGGGACGAAGCCGTGGCCTTCGGTGTCGAACCGGCTCCAGACGCCCGGGAGGTCCCTGGGGCATTCGCCCCGGGCCAGGGCCTCGGCCAGCGGACCGATGGTCAGGTCCGCCTCGCCGACCACGGTGTAGTCCGCGTCGGGGAACACGAACTTCGCCGCCGACGGCTGCAGGCAGCTCATGCCGCCCACCACGATCCGGACCTCGGGCAGCCCGCGGCGGACCGCCTGGACCACCCGGCGGGTGATGCTCAGGTTCACCTGCTGGAGGGAGAAGGCGATGACCTTCGGCCGCGCGGCGATGAGCCCGGAGACGATCTCCTCGATGTCCTCCGCGAAGAAGTCGACGAATTCGGGGGTCTCCCACTCGAGGTAGTGCACCGGCTGCCAGGGGTCCTCCGGCAGCACCTTGCCCGAGGAGGTCGTCAGTTCGGTCAGCCCGTCCAGCAGGCGGTGCATGTGGTAGCGGTGGTAGAGGATGATGTCGAGGTCGAGGGTCTGGCACTTCAGCGCCATGCGCTTGAGGGCGTTGTGCACGTAGGCGAAACCGGCGGGCATCTGGGCGATGCTGCGGGCCGGAAGGTCGATGAGGATGACGTCCATGCCAGGCTGGAAGCGGATCTCGGGGAGCTCGATGGGGTAGATGCTCTTGATCCGGGGAACCCAGGCGCGGGCGGGCACGGCGCCGGGGTTCAGCCGGGCCAGGGTGTCCAGGGTCTCCATGGGGGTGCCCTGGGGCAGTTCCCGGGTCATCCGGGCGATGCGCGTCCAGCGAGGTTCCAGGTTGAAGACGGTGACGGACGGGGGCAGCTCGGCGGGGCTGATGATGGGAACGCCGTGGAGCTCTCCGCCGGCCCCGGCGGCGTCGAGAATGCAGCAGACCGGCAGGGCCGGCACCTCCTGGAGCAGCTCCAGGAGGTACTGGACCCGGTCCATGGGGCCGGCCAGGGCCAGGCCGTCCGCGAAAGGCGGCAGGGCGCCGATCAGGGCCGCGGCGAACCAGCGGTCATCCTCGCCGCCGCTGAAGCTGAGGCAGCGTTCCCGGGAGAACAGCCATTTTTCCGGATCGACCGCGGCCCCTCCGGGCCGGTTCGGTTCAGGCGGCCCGTCGAAGCCGGCCTCGGGAGCACATTCGGACGTCATGGGGGGCCTTTGGGATCGGGGTCAGGGGGAGGTGGGGCGCTGGCCGGAGACTCTATCCATTGTCATCGACCCGAAGGTCCCGGGAGATGATCGCCCTCTCCGGGAAATCCACCCGGCCCGTGTCCCCGGTGGCGGTCGACGATCCAGGCCGCCACCTGGTCCAGGGACCAATCGCTGGAGTCCAGTTCCACCGCATCCCCGGCCTTGCACAGGGGCGCCACCGCGCGGGTGGCGAGGCCCGTATCCCGGCGCCGCAGTTCGGCCGCCACGGCCTCCATGGACTCGGGGACGCCCCGGGCCTGCAGGTCCAGGAAGCGCCGCCGGGTCCGGGCTTCCAGGCCGGCGGTGAGGAAGATCTTGCAGCAGGCGTCCGGGAAGACCGTCGTGCCGATGTCCCGGCCGTCCACCACCCAGCCCCCGGCCCCGGCGATGCGCCGCTGCTGGGCCACCAGCACCTCCCGGACCCGGGCGTCCGCGGCCGCCAGGGAGACCCGGCGGGCCAGCTCCGGGGTCCGGAGCAGGTCGGTCACGTCCTCCTCGCCCAGGAATTCCCGACCCCCCACCTGTCGGATGTCCAGCGTTGCCAGCACGGCTTCCAGGGCGGGCCGGTCCGCAAGGTCCACCTTCGCGCGCTGCAGGGCCAAAGCGGCCGCTCGGTACATGGCCCCGGTGTCCAGCCATCCCCATCCAAGCATCTGGGCCACGGTCCTGGCAGTGGTGGATTTACCCACAGCGCCGGGCCCGTCGAGGGCAATCAGGGGGAGACTTGTTCCATGCATGAAGGCAACCGGGAAGGCGTACGGGGCAACCGGGAAACATTCACTTTACATCGACGGATGGCGTCTTGATTTCTTGAAATTCCAACCGATGACCATACCATCGACTTATGAAACATATTGTCCTGACTCGCATGGGCCTGGCGAAATTTGATCCGGGCTGGTTTGAGCGCAAAATCCCCCTGTTCGCCGCGGTGACGGTCGCTTCTCTCAAGGCCCAATCGTGCCAGGATTTCGTCTGGCTGATAGTGGTGGACGCTCACATGCCCGCTTTGGCCCGGCTGGCCCTGGACCAGGCTCTTCTGGGGATGGCCAATGCCCATGTCGTGCCGATCGATACGACCGGATTGACCTGCATGAGGAACGGCAGCTTCGACTGGGTGTCCCCGGCCTTCCGCGCCTACCTCCTGGGCCATGGGATCATCTCCGACCCCGGTGATTATTACCTCAGTTCGCTCATCGACGATGATGACGCCTGGCATCGCGACATGGCGGCCAAGGCCGCCGCCGAGGCCGAAACCATGCTGGCCGCCCTGAACGAACGCGAGCGCCGGCCCTGGGTACTGAACTGGCATACCCAGGGTGGCGTGTTCACTTTCACCCGCGGGCTGAACTGGTACCCCGCCCACGGGCGGGCGGTCCTTTCCGATTGGCCCTTCCAGAGCATGTCGATCTTCGTCGTGACCCGGTTCTCCAGTGGCATCTCCGCCTGTTCCAGCCGGCACAAGCTCTGGCCGAGCTTCGCCAAGGTCATGGACTTCGAGCTGAAGGAGATTTCCACCGAGGGCCCCATGTGGGAATACACCCGGCATGGCGATTCGCTGGGGGAATGGCGATGCCCGCCCGAAGCCGAACCGTGGGACGGCTCGCCCGATTTCGCCATGGACTGGGATGGCATCAAGCGTTGGCAGCAGGACCTGCGGGCGCTGGGCCAGGCCGGGGAGCAGGGTGAAAACGATTTCACCTCCCTTGACCAGTACAGCCGCCAGTTCGAGCTGACCGCGCTGAATGAACAGATCGCAGCCCTGCGCCAAGCCCTTGCGGGCCCCGAGCCGTCCGCCGGGGTCCTGGACCTGCTGCACCGGGCGGAGGAGCGTCGCGATGGGGCACTGAAAACCTTCCTGGATCCTTGTTCAGGGCCTGCCACAGTTGAGCCACGAGGATGATGCCTCGAGGGTCCTGCTGATCCATGCGCGAGAAGGGAAATCAAACAATGAAATGCCATAGGCCCTGGTTCGAATTCACCTTGAGGTTCAACGGCAAGGCCGGCTTTTGCCTGTTCTACCGAGGGCAAACCGTTCCGGTGGATTTGTCGAAGCCGCTGGATCTCGCCCAGATATGGAACCAGCCGGCCTTGCAGGAGGCGCGGAAGGCCATCGGCGAGGGCGATTGTGACCACGCCGGCTGTGCGAACTGTTCCTACCTCAAGTACCAGCTCACCACCCCACCCTATGCGCACCGTGAGATGATTCCCCCCTTCCTGAGCGACCGGCAAAAGGAAAATTGGTTGAAGGCCATCGCCAGCTATGAGGCCGGCGAGGTGCGGCTCGATTCCTTCCCGGTCCGCTACATCTTCGAATTCGGAACCTTATGCAACATCGACTGCATCATGTGCATCCAGCGGGAGGAGCGGACCCGCAACAAGGACCTCATCGGTGCTGAACGTCTGATCGAGATGAAGGATTACCTGTCCCTGGCGGATGGTTTCGTGATCCAGGGCGGAGAACCTTTCGCCTTGCCGAACGTGAAGGCATTTCTCGAATTCCTGGCCGGGGATCCGTGCTTCAGCAACACCCACCTGGCCTTCGTCACCAACGGCACGCTGCTCGGCTCTTTCATGGACCGGCTCCGCCCCTTCCGCAGGGTTCAGCTGAGCGTGAGCTTGGACGCGATCGGCGCGGACTACGAAGCCATCCGGAGAAAGGCTTCCTGGGCAAGCACGGAAAGAAACCTGCTCCAGTTCAAGGAGACCATCGCCAAAGACAAACCGGAGTGGGGGATCAACGTTTCTTCCGTGATCATGAAAAGCAGTTTGAGGCATCTGTCCAGTTACGTTGCGTGGTGCTGCGCCAACGATATCGAGACGATCTTCTATCCGATGATTGCCCGGGACTTCAGCCAGGACGAGGACATCTTCAATCACCCTGAGCTGCTCGATGAGCTCCCGGACTGGCAGGGGGAGCTGGAGGCCGCGCTGGCGATGTGTCGCGGGAAGGGCTGGCAGAATGCCGCTTCGACGCTTTCCAATATCCAGAAGGAGCTGCTTGGGGGTTTCGCCAGGCTCCGTGGATAGCCAGGTCGGACTCGATCACCGGGTCCTGCGCAGGCACAGCTCGAACCCGTGTTCCACCAGCGCCTCCGCCGGATAGCCGGGCATCTCGGCCCGCAGTTCGGGGGTGAGCAGTTCCCGGCCTTCGTAGCTGACGTTGTTCATGAGCACCTCGGCCCCGTGCCGGAGGGCGAACGCCTCCAGGCCGTACTGCTCCAGGAACAGCCCGTTGACATGGGACTTGGCGAGCATGCCGTGCACGTGGGCCTCTGGGGTCGTTCCCCGTGCCAGCAGCGCCGGTTCGTGGCCGCCGGCCCGGATGTGCTCGGCCAGCCGGGCTTCGGGGAAGCGCAGGTGGGCCCAGGGCAGGTCGGCGAAGGGGGTGAACATGTGGTGGCCGAAGGGGGAGTGGTAGAGCGGGCCGGCCTGGACGTAGAGGCAGCCGCCGATCCGGGTCACCCGGTGCATCTCCTCCAGCACCTGCCAGGGGTCCAGCAGGTGCTCGAAGGTGGCGATGCTGTAGACCAGGTCGAAATGCCCATCGGGGAAGTCCAGCCGGTTGGCGTCGCCCCGGGAGAAGGTGGTGCGCTCGCCTTTGAAGACCGAGCCGACGTTCTCGGTCCACAGGTCCACCCCGTGCACCGCTCCGGCGCCCAGGCCCGCCAGCAGGTCGCAGGCCAGGCCGTCGCTGCAGCCCACCTCCAGCACCCGGTCGGTGGCGGCTGGGAACGGCGCGGCGGTGAACAGGCTGGTGAGGTAGGCCTTGTTGTAGATGAGCCGGTGCATGGCTTCGCCGGTGTAGCCGCGCAGGGAATGGCCGTCCGGCGAGATCACCTCGACCGTCTCGCCGATGGCCGCGGCCAGGGTCTCCAGGGCGTTGTCCCGCCAGGCGGCGTAGGCCCAGGAGGGGATGATCACGCTGGCGAAACGCCGGTCCTTCAGCTCGGCCAGGAACGCCGGGTCCAGGCAGGGGGTGCGGAAGTGCAGGGTCGTCTCGCCCTCCCGGAAACGCAGCGGAAGGGTGTCCAGGTCGGCCCAGGCGGGCTGGTCCTCGGGCTTGACCAGGGCCACCAGGGGCCGCCCCTTCAGGGTCTCGAGGATGTCTGCGAAGGCTTCCCGCCGGCCGAGGCAGATGAGGAGGGAAGGCTGTTCGGATGCGGGCATGGGGAGTCCGTGGGCGGTCAGGGGGTGGTGCCGGGGAACAGGCGGATCAGCTCCACGCTTTCCGGGAGCAGGGGGCGCAGGGTGGCCCAGATCTCGTCTTGGTAGCCCTTGGAGGCGATGAGCACGACGTCCGGGCGCACGGTCATGAGCGAGGCGGGCGAGACCACGATCCGGCCCCACATGTCCTCGCCCTCCAGGAACTGGTTGGCGTCGCCCAGGCCGACGATGTTGGCCTGGAGCAGCCGGGTCTCCCGGAACAGGGACGCGGTCTGGGCGCCGGCCGGGTAGACCACGACCCGCCTGTCCTCGGCCTGCCAACGGTCCACCAGGTCGGAGATGCGCGCCTTGAGGCCGGCCAGCTCGTCGTTCTGGTTCTGGCCGTTGAGCACCAGGTGCCAGACCCAGCGCATGATGGCCCGGGCCGCGGGGGTGGCCTGGGCGTTCTCCCGGAACATGTAGGCCTTCATCTTGGCCAGGAAGGTGGTGCGCATGGCGGGGATCTCGGCCTGGCGCGCCGCCAGGGCGGCGACCTCCTCCTTCCAGGCGGCTCCGCCCAGGGCGGACGGCTCCAGCAGGGCCTCGAACCGTTCCGGCAGCTTGTAGAGCTCGTCCAGCTCCGGCACCCGGCTCCAGCAGTCCTGGCGCAGCCGGCGCAGCCGGCCGGAATCGATCCAGCGGGACAGGAAGGTCTGCCGGTCGCGGTCGTTGAACGAGCTCGCGGCCACCGAACCCTGCTTCAGGGTCGCGCCGCCCAGGTGGGTGACCGGGACTTTGGTGTTGCAGACCACTTCGCTCCCGGCCTCCCAGACCTGGAGCCCGTAGTCGAGATCGTGGAAGTACTTGAGGCAACCCTCGTCGAACCGGAGGTGCCCGCACCGGGCCATGTCGATGAGCATCACCGCGCTGCACAGGGTGGGGATGGGGACGGGCCGGTCGCCGGCCTCCAGCAGGTGGGCGTGCTCGCCCTGGTCGTCGAGCCCCACGTAGACGCCGGCGTAGGAGCGCCGGCCGATGCCGTCCTTGTGCACCGGGGTGACGCAGCCGACGTTGCCGGTGAGCGCGGCCTGCATGTCCTCCAGCCACCCGGGCTCCACGTAGACGTCGTCGTCCAGCAGGACCACCTGGCTGTTCCGGGAGAACTCCAGCAGCCGGTTCATCTCCCGGGCGTGGTTGAAGTCCGGGTCGTTGGCGTTGTCCAGGATCACCAGCTCGTAGTTGGAGGTGTTGGCCTTGATCAGGCTCAGGCAGGTCTGGGTGTGGGGCCGGCGCAGGTCGGAGCAGACCACGCCGAGGGTGACCCGGGCGCCCACGGCGCTGCTGCCGGCGGCGGCGGTGAGGATCCTGCGGGGATGGCCGGGATGGCGGCAGGCGTCGGAGTGGGGAAGGGCGCCCAGGACCTTCTCCCGGGCGGCGCGGATGTCCCGGACCCGGGCGGCTTCGATGTGGTCGGCCAGGGCGTGGGCCAGGGCCTTGCGCTCGCCGAAGCGCTCGTCGAAGCGCTTGGCGTCCCGGTCGAGGGTGGGCTTGTGGTAGAGGTATTCCTTGTCGCCGGAGCCCTTGGCCTCGAAGTTCAGGTGCTCGAAGACCACCTCGGGGAAGTAGAAGATCCGCCGGTGCCCGGCGATGGCGAGCAGGTTGAAGACGTTGTAGATGTCGTCGTCGATCCGGTAGCGCTCGTAGCAGTCCGGGCACACCCCGCCGGCCAGGTCGCAGAAGGTGCGCGACAGCATGGGGAAGCAGCAGAGCTTTTCGCCGAACAGCAGGTCGTTGACGTGGGCCAGGAAGATGTCGTCGGTGACCGGGGCCAGGGCGTTCTCCAGGCACACGTCCCAGTCCATGGTGTGCAGCAGCATATCGTCGTTCATCAGCATGACGTAGCGCCCGGTGGAGGCGGCGTAGCAGGCGTTGTTCATGGCGCCCATGGTCAGGCCCTTGGGCAGGATGGTCTTCCTGACGTTCAGGCCGCGCCACTCCAGGTCGCGGGTGGCGGCGTCGTCCTCGTCGATGCCGAGCACGATCTCCAGCCGCTCCGGGTGCCGGGTGGTGCGCTGGATGCTCTCCAGCAGGGCGGTGAGGTCCTTGACCCGGTCCCGGGTGGGCAGCAGGAAGGAGAACGTGGCGCGGTGGGCTGGGGTCATGGAAGGTCCGGGGTGGGGGGCGGGGCGTTGAACGGGGGGGTGGCTCAGGTCCGGGTCAGTCGCCCAGGAGCTTGCGCCGGAGCTTGATCCGGGTGAGGGCCTCGACGCTGGCGCGCTGTTCGGCGCCGAACTTGCGCTCGACCAGCTCCAGGTAGGCGGGGGCGGTGAAGTAGCGGTGCCAGGCGTCGTCCCGGAACCGGAGCACCTGCTCCGGGGTGAGGTGCTTGGTGGGCATGGGCCGGCACTCGTAGGAGAGGAAGGCGAAGGCCTCGTAGCTCTCCGGCAGGGCCCAGCCGTTGCGCTTGCACTGCTGGTAGATGGGGCTGCCGGGCAGGGCCTGGCAGGAGTACATGTTGGCGAACTCGGTGTTCAGCTCCAGGGCCAGGTCCAGGGTCTCGCCCATGGTCTCCAGATCGTCTTCGGGGAAGCCGAAGATGTAGTTGCCCACGACGTTGATGCCGGCGTCCTGGATGTTCCGGACCACCTGGCGGATGTTGACGTCCTTGAAGGAGCCCTTGGACACTTCCTTGCGCACCATCTGGTTGCCGGCCTCGATGCCGATGGCCAGCCAGTCGATGCCGGCCCGCTTGAACAGGTCGAGGTACTTCGGCTGGACCGAATCCACCCGGGCGTAGGACCAGGAGCGGATCCGGTAGTCGCGCTCCGTGAGGCCCTGCAGCAGCGGCTCGAAGTAGCGCCGGTCCAGGAAGAACATCTCGTCGCAGATGCGGATGGTCTCCACCCCCATGCGGGCCAGCTTGTCGAACTCGCCGAGGATGAACCCGGGCGACCAGAAGCGCATGCCGGCGGAGTCGGCCGCGGCGATGTGCTCGCCGTTGTCGGTCCGGTTCAGGATGTTGATCATGCAGAAGTCGCACTTGAAGCGGCAGCCCAGGGAGGTGTAGAGCGCGGCGAACGGGGTGCGCCGGTCCATGTCGTAGCCGGCGTGCCAGAGGTGGGCGCGGTAGAGGTCGAACGGCTTGTCCCGGTAGGGCAGCAGGTCCCAGGCGTAGCCGGGCAGGTCCAGGTCCATGCGCTCCTGGGGCACCACCCGCTGGGGGGCGTTCAGCAAGGGCCGGCCGAAGGCCTTGTGGCCGATGCCCTGGATCCGGGGCAGGTCGTCCTTGAGGTCGGAGGCGAGCAGATCGTGCAGGGCGTAGACCCCTTCGTTCAGCAGGACCAGGTCCACGGAGGGCAGGGCGAGCACCTCGCCGGGCAGGGCGCTCACGTGGGAGCCGACCAGGCAGATGGGGTACTCGGGGTGGACCCGCTTGAGTTCGCCGCCCAGCCGCACCGCGCCGATCATGCTGGTGGTGCCGGAATTGGGGTTCTGGCCGTAGAGCACGAAGCAGACCAGCCGGGGGTCGGCCTCGCGGATGTGCCGGACCGATTCGGCGTCGCCGAGCCGCTCGGCCACGCAGTCCAGGATGGCCACGGAAAACCCCTTGGACCGGCAGCTCTGGGCCAGCAGCAGGCTCCAGGTGGGCGGCTCGATGGCGCTGAAGTCCTTGCTCAGGTCCTGGTAGGCGGCCGCCGAGGCGTCCGGGGTCACGAAGAGGACATCGAGTCTG
>TBL_comb47_HYPODRAFT_10001257_pt1 | contig 33060 bp, 18 predicted proteins | sample TroBogypolimnion_40_FD_10682 | JGI IMG/M metagenome (IMG submission 10682)
AAATTAAAACGGCCTTAAATGAAACCTTCCAAGCGCTGAAATCGCTGCAGGACACTGAAGCAGGCGGTGCTGTAGAGCCAGAAGCAGGGGTAGCCTCCCCGGCTGTTGATCCTAAAAAATCCATCCAAAAGAACAAGGTCGTCTGCCTGGAATGCGGCCAAGAGTTCAAGATGCTGTCCCCCAAGCACCTGAAGTCTCATAACCTCGATTCAAAAGAATATCGCAAAAAGTACGGCTTTTCCGCTCGGCAACCACTTTGTGCGAAAGCGCTTTCAGAAAAACGGTCTGCATCAGGGAAGGAACGCGGTATTCCGGTCAACCTTCAAAAAGCGATAGTTGCCCGGACTAAGAAAAAACCCGTTGCGGTTGATCCAGAATAGCGAGGAGTGGCAGGATATCCCGCTGGTCAAGTGATTGGCAGGAACAGTTATTACCATCAGCAAACTCATTTCATAACGAATAGCTCTCAGCCACAATAATTGGACTATCTTTTGAGCTTGGTACAGAGCAACTCCACCTGTTCTCGGATTGAAGTCTCGCGGGACATGTCTTTGGTGATGGTCTTGATGGCATAGAGGACCGTGGAATGATCGCGGTTATACATGTTGCCAATGTCAGCCAACGAGTGAGAGGTATATTTTCGGGTGAGGTACATGGCCATCTGACGGGGAAAGGTGACCGAACGTTTCCGGGAGCGGGAGCGCAGATCATCAATGCTGACCCTGAACTGGTTGCCGATGAGGTCACGGATCGATTCACCTGTGATTTCTATTGAGCGGCCGATGAGTCCATAGATTACTTCTTTGGCAATATTCAGATCCGGAGGAACGTTGTGCAGACGGGATTTGGCCTTGATGCCGATGATGGCACTCTCCATCCGACGGATATCCCCCTTCAGGCTGTCAGCCATGAAATCCACCAGATCATCATTCCCACCCAATCCGTGCAACTGCAATTTATGACGGATGATCCGCGCCCTGGTTGCATAATCGGGCGATTCAATCCCGGTCACCAGACCAGAGGTCATACGGCTGCGAAAATCGTCATCAATTCCTGCAATTTTGCTTGGGGCAAGAGCTGAGGTTAGAATGACTCTTCGCCCTGATTTGAGCAGATAATCAAGGACGGTATTGAGTTCTTCCTGGGTCTTGTTCTTGCCGGTCAGGGTATGGATGTCCTCGACCAGCAGCATGTCGCAGTCATTGACATATTTATTTGAGAACTGCTCCATAGTGTTGGAGCGAATACCCTTGACCATCTCCGCTGAGAATTGCTGGGCGGTGAGATAATGCAGCCGGGTGGAAGGAGCGGAGCGCAGCACCTGATGAACGACTGCCTGGGTCAGGTGGCTTTTGCCCAGTCCAGTGGTACTGTTCATGAATAGACAGTTCCCATAGGTGGAATCACCGGTGGCCAGGGCATGACAGGCGGATTGAGCCAGCAGATTCGATTCGCCGACCATGAATTGGTCAAAAGTAAAGGCGGGATGGAGCGAACGGAGGCGGGCGCCGCCGCTGGCGATCCCTGGGAGCCTTAATTGTCCGCTGCCATTGCTTTCAACCTGCACGGGGCGACTTTCGGCCACTTTTAGTTGTATGCTGGCAACATCCCCCAGTTCTTTAGCTGTATTACGGATGAGGCCAAGATAGCGATCTTCAACCCAGGCACAGAAAAACCGATCGGGTCCAACGAGCTCAAGAGCTTGTCCATCTTGTTTTCGGCATTCAAGCGGTTTGATCCACAGATTGAATTCACTTTCTGATAAAGTTCCGTGCAAAGATGTTTTGATCGAATTCCACAACATAGACACTCTCCCTTGATTCAATATTCTCAATCATAACCATGCGGGGTGCCGGTCGGTTGAGATGCTGATCTACTGAAAAATCGAGAACCGGTCAAAAGCATTGTGAGCTGATTTCTAGATGCAAACACTTGGATGGTGAACATCCCTGAAGTCCCTGTGGCAGTGAGGTTTATTTTAGGGCCGAATATGTAACTCTCCTTGGCAACGTATTTTTTGGTAGATGATATAGAATGTCAATTTATAACATATAGTTATGTTGGTTGTTGAAAAGTTATTAACAGGTTGTTAACAACAGGCTATCTCCATTTAACTCCAGATTATTCCATAATACTCCGTTAACCTTCATTTTTCATCTTAGGAGACGGTGTATGTTTATAACCCCTCTCCATTCCATGGTTTCAGAATAATCAAGATCGAGAATAATATTTCCTTGTTCGGTTTGTTGTTTTATTCAATAAAAACAGTAAGAAAGTTCTGGCTGCGCACTTAACTCCTTATTCTTCTGTCGGGCAAGTTAACGCAATCTTGTGATTGCATTACACACTAGCACGCTTCTCAGACAATAATTCGGAGTCGTTGACGGCATCATTGGGATGGGGTAGAGAATTTCCATCAATCCTTTTAGGAGCACACTATGAACCAACGCGTATCGAACGTTGAATTCGTCGGATACCCGGGCGAGTTCATTCCTCAACCTATCCCTTTCGTGGAGTCTTCGGTTTCAGCCGGTTTCCCATCCCCGGCTGATGATTACATTGACCGCACCTTAGATCTGAACGAATTGTTGATCACGAACCCACCTGCCACCTTTTTTGTACGTGTGGATGGTGACTCGATGATTGATGCCGGAATTCACTCTGGTGACATCTTGACTGTTGATCGCTCCGAAGAGGCTGTCGATGGTGCCATTGTCATTGCGATGGTCAACGGTGAAATGACCGTCAAAGAATTATCGTTCTATCCCACATTACGCCTTATTGCCCACAACGAGAAATACCCACCCATTGAACTAAACGAGCATGATGAATTCGAGATCTTCGGCAGAGTAAAGGGGTTAGTCAGGGTATTTAAGTAATGTTTGCCCTGGTTGACTGTAACAATTTCTACGCTACCTGCGAGACCCTCTTTCGGCCATCACTGCGGGGCAAGCCACTGGTGGTGCTTTCCAATAACGATGGCTGTGTAGTTGCCAGGTCAGCTGAAGCCAAGACCCTTGGCATTAAAATGGGCGTCCCTGCCTTCCAAATCAAAGATGAAATTGCCCGGCACGGTATAGAGGTTTTTTCTTCCAACTACACACTCTATGCCGATATGTCGCATCGGGTGATGAACATTCTGGAGAAGATTGCCCCAGCGATTGAAATCTATTCCATCGATGAAGCGTTTGTCGATGTCCGCGGTATTCATGATTTGCACGCCTTTGGTCTTTCCATTCGGAAGACGATCCTGCAGTGGACAGGCATCACCGTAGCTGTTGGCATTGCCCCGACGAAAACACTGGCCAAGCTTGCCAATAATGGGGCCAAGAAATACCAAGGCACGGGAGGAGTGGTCGTTCTGACGGATGTGGAACGACAACGTAAACTGATGAATCTTACATCGGTTGATAAGGTTTGGGGAGTCGGTAGGAAGCTGACCCGTAAGCTGAATGCGTTGGGTGTACAAACTGCAATGGATCTCTGTCAGAGCGATGTTCAGGACATTAAACGCCGGTTTAGCATTGTGTTGGCCAGGACTGTATCGGAACTACAGGGCACTTCCTGCCTTGAACTGGAGCAAGTACCATCACCTAAAAAGCAGATTGTCACCTCTCGATCGTTCGGGCAACGAATAACCGAAGTCGATGATATGCGTCAGGCGATCAGCGAGTTTACGGAACGGGCTTGTAATAAGTTACGGGGAGGAAGGCAGTACGCTCGATCGATCAGTGTCTTCATCCAGACCAACCCTTTCGCTCAGAATCAACCTGGATATGCCAATTGCGCGCATGGAAACCTGCCAGATCACACCAACGATAGTTTTCAGTTTTGCCGTCTCGCCCGACGCCTTTTGGAGCAGATATGGCGTGATGGTTACGAATACAACAAGGCCGGTGTCATGCTCGGAGATTTCTCTCAGTCTACCCGTAGGCAAATCTCACTCTTTGAAAAGCCTGTCAGAGACAACAGCCAGATCATGGCAGCCATTGACCGGATCAACAATACAGTAGGTACAATCAAACTGGCGACATCGGGAGTGAACCAGGCATGGGCCATGCGTCGTGAACGACTTTCACCAGCGTACACAACACGGTGGCAGGATATCCCGCTGGTCAAGTGATTGGATTACCTACAAAGCATTGCAACCATTACATGAGATTTCACGGATGAAACCATCTGCACAATCCAGGGCTCTTTCCTCATTTTTGATTCTCGCTATTCTTGCCCCGTCAATCTGTTTCGCTTGGTCCGGCAAGGTGGTTTCCGTTACAGACGGTGACACAATAAAGGTTATGCATGACGGCAAAGAAGAAAAGATCAGGCTGTATGGTATCGATTGCCCTGAAAAGGGGCAGGACTTCGGACAAAAAGCAACTGACCTCACGAGCACTTTGGTAGCCGGAAGAAATATTGAAGTTCAGCAAAAGGATCGCGATCGTTACGGGCGAACAGTTGGGCTGGTGTCGGTTGATGGCCAGAGCCTCAACGAGTTGATCATCAAGAATGGTTATGCATGGGTTTATCGACAGTATTGTAAGGAGAGTTTCTGCTCAACTTGGATTCAAGCTGAGGAAGCTGCCCGGCAACAGAAGAAAGGAATATGGTCCAGTCCGGTAGTTATTCCACCTTGGGAGTGGCGAGCAGCACAAAGAGAAAATAAGCAAGGTGCTCTTCATTCTGAGGTCACACCTTCAGTGATCAAGTTAGGGGGGAAACCGAACACTGCTACTGACGAATCTTTATTGTCGAAAATAGGGAAAGCCCTAACTCCGAGTAACACCTCAGGAGGTGGGAGTCCTATGAATAAAGGGCCGTTCAGATGTGACGGAAGAACCCATTGTTCGCAAATGACTTCATGTGAGGAGGCAACGTTTTTTTTGAGGAACTGCCCCGGCACGAAGATGGATGGGAATAACGATGGGGTGCCTTGTGAAAGGCAATGGTGCCATTGAATAAGAAAGTGAACCCAAGTTACCCTTTATTGGAAAAAATGTTGACCTTCAGCATCGTCCATTCTCTCCTGATATTTCATGCCAAGGAAGCTCGACTCAAAGGAGATATCCGGTTCTGGTTATCATTCAAAACTGCATGAGCTATGGATAGACTATTTCAATTCACACCTGACCAGGTTCAGGTTTAATGAGAAGATTTTGTCTGTAAATTTTTCATAAATTCAATAATTCAATAATGAACACCAAATCCTTCCAACACAAACAGGTCATGATTCAGGAACTCCTCACCGGTATAATGAGGATTCTGTGACTACAGCTAATGTCTCGCAAACATTTGAGATGTCAGAGCTGGCTAGCTTCTCTGATGAAGAACTAATAGGGCTATTGAAGGAAAGTTGGGCTTATAGTGCATCGCAGGCTTTTGATGTTATTGGTAGCTTGAAGGAAATTCCGGCAAAATTGGGAGGTTCATTCTTTGTGCTGGAAGATCTGCACAGCATCAATGACGGTTCAGCGCTGTTGTATCCATTGAAAGGAACGGATGTCAAGCAGACTGTGTTTGTCGGTAAATTCAATAAACGTGAATTGGACAAGGACTCCCTCGACGGCACCTGGGTTAAGGCACGAGTAGAATTAGAACCTGAGGATCAGCGAGCTAAGCACAATAATCCGTTTTTTTTAAAAGCCGTTCAGGGGGGGGTGCAGGTGCTCTCCGGTGTGCCTGGAGACGCGTTGGATACGCAGATAGTGATTGATGGCGTCCACCAGATAGAGCAATGGGTGGTAGAGGTCTATCGACAAAAACACATAGACAGTATTGCCAAGGAAAGTGAATCGCTCCGAGTGCAGCTTGAACAGCAGCGTGGGGAAATAGCAGAGCAAATTGAATCTGCGCAAGTGGGGTTTGAGCAACTGAAATCACAGGAGGGTGAGCGGTTAGCTCAGCTTCTTGAGGAGATGCAGGCGCTGAATGGAAAGGTTAATGAGCAATCGGAGGCGTTGCAGGATCTTGAAATAAAGATCGACGTCACCCGCAGGCAGCACCTGGAAGAAACCAGAGAGTTCGAACACCATAAAAAAATTATGGAGCACCAGTTGTATACATTAAAACAGTTCATTGAAAAAAAATCAAAAATGCTACTGGAGCTGGACCTGATAGGACAGGATGAGGTCGATGGTCTATTAGGTAGGGAATTGCAAACGATAGGACCTCCAGGCCATGACTACAACGATATTTTTGGGGGTGATGCGGTTAAGGCAGTCGGCTATATACAGGCTTTTATGTATAACAAGGGAATAGTTTACCATCGCAAAGTGCTGGAAGACTTCTTTGCCCTCCTTACCACCCATGATCTTATTATTCTGGCCGGTGACTCCGGCTCGGGCAAAACAAATCTGGTCAAGTCGTTTGCCGACGCTATTGGTGGTAAAGCGGTTATCGTACCGGTCAAGCCTAACTGGACAAGTGCGGAAGATCTGCTGGGATACTACAACCCCATCGAGCATAAGTATTTGTCAACTCCCTTTCTGGACGCTTTGTTCGAGGCCTCACGCAATCCTGATACGCCGTATTTCATCTGTCTGGACGAAATGAATCTGGCGCGAGTTGAATACTACCTCGCGGATTTCCTGAGCTTATTGGAAGAACGTAAAAAAAATGAGCTCCCAGAAATCCCCCTGTATTCTGCAACTGAGGCAAATCATCTGGTGAGTGAGGTGCGAAACTTTATCGCACTGATTGACGAGGCCCGATCCAAACTTGCCAAGCAGGATCTCGTCAATTTCCTCGACCTTTTGCGGGATGAGGAGTTGAACGTCAAATTGCACGAACTTTGTGGCTTTCGTGAAGGTGACTCGCTGTTGAAGTATCACGCCAGTCTGCGCCGGATGTTGAGTAACTATGCCAACGTTCCATCCTCGATACGGTTGCCAGTAAATGTTCGCATTATTGGTACCATTAATGTCGATGAAACTACTCACTACTTATCTCCGAAGGTGCTGGATCGTGCGCATATCATCCGCTTCGGCAGTCCGTTGCTGATGGATTGGGATCAAGTCAAGAGCGAACTGAAAAGCTTCGATTTGGATATCGAACTCCCGGTAACCATCACTGCCGCGGCGATAGGAGAGAGAGAGGGCTATCCTGTATTTGACCATAGCGACTCCTTAGTACAGACTCTGATTCATATTGTCAGGGAATTCCTGGACCCACTGGGCATAGAGTTTGGTTTGCGCACCGTGAGGCAGGCAAGACATTACAGTGCAGCCTTGCAACGGTTAGGTGCCAGTGAGCAACTTGTTCTCAACAACGTGGTGTTGCACAAGATTTTGCCCAAGCTGATGTTTGATGGTGAGAAGCTCACCGATGGCAATGTGGCTCGAAAGGATAGGCTGATCGCGCTGAGAGACTACCTGAACAATTATCTGAAGGGGCTGGATAGCAACGAGACCGCATTTTTCTGTGTGGATGAACTTGATCGTGTGATCCGCAATGCGCAGAGCAATGACTGGGTGGTTAATTATTGGTCGCGGTAATGTTTCCTATTCAGGTTAGGTACCTTGATATTGTTTGGAGTGCTCCGGGTAGGGTTCTGAAGCTGGAATGCAGCCGAGAGCCGATTGAGTTGGAGAAGACGGCGACCGGTTGGTCGATAGAGACCACGACCTTCCCAAGCGTCTATCACTATGTAGGGTTGCGTGTAACGGAAGGCATAACCAGCCACACCCCTTATTTCGAATTGGCTGACGGTATCAGGCAAGAGTTGCTGCCAGTAAAAGTTCCGGGGACGGAAGAAATATGGTGGATCCAGAGCAACGGTTGGTTCGAGCAGGGTAAGCGTTACCATAGCGGGTTGTATCGCACGGCTGGTCGGGCGCGTTTAGTAGTACAGAACCAACAGCTGTTTTTGAAAAACAACACCTTCAATTTCTCTGTAGAGGAGTTGGAATACTACTTGTCAGATTTCAAGAATAATCTATGGATGTTGATATTGGAGGACACCAGTGTCCTCAAAAATAATGTCAGCAAAGAAATTCCGGATTTTTTTAATCATGATGTACTTGATCTGTTTCATGGGTTTATAGACAGCATCGAAAAAGTCATCGACAAGCCGGGTATGTACCTAACTGAATTTCGCGGCAGACGTCCGCTACGAACCGTTAAACCGCTGCCCGCAACATTCCGAGAGTACGCTGCCAGACCTTTCGCCAAGGAGTTGGCCAGCCGGGACTACCGTGAAAGCTATAACACGGCGGATAACCGGTTTATTTATTACTGCGTAAAACGTGTGCGCTATATCCTGAAAAGCTTCATCAGGTTGGCCAGTGCGCAGATTCGTGCGTGCGAACAAAAAATTAAACAGGAGCGCGACTGGCGGGTACAGTTACAAGATACGGAAACCAAGCAGGTTGATTTCCGTGTTTATGACAATGAAATCCTCAAGCTTGAAGAGGATCTATACAAACTAGAGCACAAGGTCTCTGAATTATTTTCCGCCAAAAAGCAGAGTTTGTACGGAGTTGATAAGCTTAAACAGGGCACCTATGAATTGCAGTTAGGCAAGGGATACGGAAAATCAGACAGAGCTTTTTTCGTAAACAAACTGAACAAAGATGATATTCGTGAAAAATATAATATCAAATATCTAGTAGTCCAGCTTCCAATTGATTCGAAGTTATCTTCGCTTCATGCTGATCTTTCTTTTTGCGAGCTGTCAATTACAGGTTCGTATGGCTGGTTCAAAAAGAAGGATAATGGACATGCAGACTATTTAGAACTTCAGTTTCCTGAAATTTCGTCTGTCTCTCTAATGAGTCACCCTATCCAGAAAGAACTTTATAGATTACGGGATCAAAGACAACATTTAGAGAGCAAAAATTGGCTTGTGCCGTATTCCAGCCAGGAACTGGAAGAGCGGGAAATGGAGCGGAAAGTAGTCGACAGTAAAACGAGGTATCTGAACGAAGCTGTAGAAAAAATATCTGCATTCAGTTCAGCTCTACCAACGCTAACCCAACGAATATCTAAAGTGGAGTCGTTCTTTGTCAAGCACGGCGTGAAGCAGCAGAATGATTGTCCCAATTCGATGACTTTCGTCCAAAACCCGTGCTACGCATCTGCCAAAAGCAATTACAGAAAGATTTGTGCAATCAATGGGCTTGATGAATCCATGCTGAACTCGTTGATGGCAATCGATGAGATTGGGTTGGTGAATATTTCCAATCTCTACGAGAAATGGTGCCTGTTGCAGATCATTAAAGTGCTTGCTCACATCTACGGTTTTAGAGCTGAGGAGGGTTGGCAGGGAGAATTGATCCGGGCTGCACTGGAAAAGCGGTTCGATATCCAATTCAGGCTAAGCCATCCAGAATGCAGGCAAGTCATTATACTAACCTACGAGAAAGTACTCGATTCAGGAAAACGGCCGGATTTTGTTCTGGATCTTTACTCTGATGATCGGGCGGAGCAGCACAGGCGTCTTGTAATAGATGCCAAGTTTCGCGGAGCAATGAAGGATGACGAACTTCACGATCTTGTTTCGGAACTATATAACGAGAAAAATTATAGTGAGAATGGCGCCAACCAAGTTTTTGTAATGCACCCCAGTCCGAACGTCATCAACGACCGCACCTCCCCGCTAGTATGGGGGACACAATGCGATTATGGACAAAGTCATGAGAGCGGGCACAGCTATGGTGGCATTTTTGTCAGCCCGTCTCTCAAATTCTTCAAAACAACAGAACACTTGCAGCGTTTATTAGGGCTATACCTGCAAAATAATAGTGCCATAGTCAGGGATACCGATTCGAATCAGCTTTTATGGCATAACACAAGCTGTATATCTTGTGGCAATAGTAATCCCGGAACGCTTCAATTAACTTATGCACCAACGAAGGCAGGTAACGAAAGGTGGTTGATAAAGTGTAAGGACTGCGGCTTAGTGACTGTTCAGACGATTTGCGCAGCTTGCGGGCATAAGCTTTTTAAAAATGGCCCCAAATGGACATACCATCGTACACGGGCTGAACAGGTATCGAATGTTGTTTGCCCTGTATGTGAGACATTTTTATGATGGACAGCGCGACACTCAGAACAGATGCCTCGAAGAGGAGAATGCATTTATGATTGCGACGGAATGAAACAAATCATGAACACCTAGCGATCGACTTCAGCGGACGGCCCGCTACGTGGGCTGCCCCTGAACCGGGGCGTGAAAAGTCAAGGTTTCTTCCGCCCATGGAATTTGAGAAACAATGGCTTTGGGAAAAAAGCGGCTTAATAAACGTCTACTTTTTGATATTTGACCACGTCAGAGCCGCCTGACCTATTTATGGTGCCCATCTTTGCCAACCGGCATCATTTAGTTATGAAAAAATCAGAGGATAATTTGAGATACAGCTTATTTATTGACGAATCCGGAGATTTTCAACGATCAAAAGAATGGATAGTAAGTGGTATACTTTGTCCTTATGATAAAGGAACCGCAGAAAATTATCTAAAAAAAACATTAGGTCACCTACTTCAACGATCAGGCATCTCCTCGCTCAAAAAAATGCACCTCACGGAACTGCGGCAGGAACGAGGACACACTGCCGCTGTGGAGGTTGCTGATTCATTGTTTTCTTCTTTACATAACAGCCAATACAAATGGAAATTAGTTGTTGCTCGTAACAAGACAAAGTTTTCGCTGTCTGATCCTGAGCGGACATACCGATTGATGCTTTTGGATCTCATAGCTTTGGCAGAATCAACCATCCCCGAACGGGTTAAATTATCAGGTTTCGATATTGTCATTGCAACTCGAACCGATAAAAACGGGGAACGGATGACAACGTTGGGCGATCTGGATCAGGATGTAGTCAAAAGGATATCTAGCGCCCTTGAAGCAGGGATAGCCTCTAGGGGACTGATTGATTTTGTCGATTCCAAAGGTCTCGAGATAACCACATTGCAAGCTAACAAATCCTGGGGATTGATAACCGCTGATTTTATATGCAATATTTCATACAACCATTGGTCTGCAAAAGAATCCACGTTACTTGCCAATTTAAAAAAGGTTGGCCTCCTCTCTGAATTTCAATCTTTCGGCGAATATCAGGAAAGGAGAGCACGGATTGCTGAACGGGATGGTAATTTCATTGACGCTATCCGCCGCTGGGCCTATATCGATTACAAAACAGATGAGGATATAAAACAGCAAGCAGAAATATTAACTCAATTATTTGACCGCATAATAACTTTTGGCACTGTGGGTCCTCGTTCGACATTGGATGCAATTATCGAGCATATCTGGCGTGATAAAGAGTTGAAGGGGAAGTTTGGTGAAATCTATCAAATTTCGCGACGACTTGAGGCTGCGTTAAACCAAAGTTACCAAAAGAATCAATCTTCTCAATTTGTTCCTCTGCTGTTTCGTATTCAGAATTTCATGCATTTTGTTGCCAACAAAATAGGTGACATTTCGAAAGCCCGTCGACTTATCGACCTAAAGAAGCAATTAGAATCACCAATTGCTCTTTCCCCCGAGTTTTTTCCACTTATTTTAGACAGCCAATTGTATGAAATTGATACTGCCGAGAACGCCCTGCTTTTATTAGATTGCCTTGCCTTGGCTAAGTCCCATTATTCTCTTGTTCAGCAATACAGGGAATGTTGGGAGTTGCTTATAAATGACAATACGACACAAGGGTTCAACTCCTCACGAATCAGCATTAGAGCTGAGATGACCTTGATTAGAAGCCAAATTTTAGTTGGCGATGCAGAAGAACTCAAAAGTGCTTTGGCAGGTATTTCTCGATTGAGAGATGTAACTATTAATAACGAAGATAAAAAAAGATTGTTAAATTATGAAATTCTAGCTCTCATTAAGGGTAAAAATTATAAAGATTCAATAATTATTGGAATTGAAGAACTAAAATCATCGCAAGATATATTTACATTGCAAAATACACTGCGATCTGCTGTGTCAGGATTATTACACGATGAGAAAAAATATCATGACATCGGTGTAGAACTACTTTCTTTTATGGATAAATACGTAATGCCAGAAAACGGGCACCCTGTCGATTTAATCTGGCGAGACTGGGGCATGTTGGACTTTTTGATGACAGGTAAAAAATCTGTAGTTTTGAGGCATTTTAAAAGAAGCAGAAAGCATCTGTCACAAATGCCAGAAAGTACAGCGGTTGTTCAATGGCTGCATGTTTTGTTAGATATGCACGTTGCATTTTGTTGCTGGTACATTAATATCACAAAAATATATTGATAAATTCCGTCAATTTATTTTGCATATTCAAGCAGCTTCATTCGTATATCCAGAGAATTCACCTGAAAATTGCAGAGAATTACTATCGTTATCTAGGCATGCAAGCCCGTATTAGTAACAGGTAAAATAGAAGCCTGAGGGCGAGATTGAACAATTTCCTCCCCTGCGTCACCCGAATAACGCGCAGCCTTGTCGCTTAAATTCTTCGATCATCTCTTTCAGCTCTTCTTCCGTCGTCTCGAAATACGCCGCCATACACGTCAGGCACATCATCCGTTCAATCTGCGGATGGATGAGCTTTTTGTTAAGTCCGATGTCATTTTTGGAAAGCTTCTCTTTGCCGCAGTAAGCGCAATTGAATTGTTTCCCTCCGCTCATTGAGACACATCGCGTAGCGTGTATGCTGCTAGGTTCTTCCCTCCGTATTCAAGCGGGTCTATCTTCTGCAATTGTTGCCGGATCACCGTGCGCATCTGCACTGCAGGACGCAGACAGTATCGCTTAAATTCTCCCTTGTCGATTTTGTCCGGCTCTGTGACGTGCGGAAACAATAGTTTAAGGTAGCCGGTACACAACCGTAATACCGCTTCTGTGTCGCGGGTGTCAGCCTCAAGAGGATAGTCCACCAACTTTACGACTACATGCCGGTAAATCATTGTTTCCGCTGGCTGGCGCATCAGATGCATGATTTCGGAAAAATACTCTGTGTTCAGTGCCCAACCGTTGATTTTCAGATTCTCACTCATGCGAGGGATGTCGCGCCCTCTGATAAAACCGTGGAACCGGTCCAGTAATGCCGACTCGTGAAACACTTCCGGCAGCCTCTGGAACATGTCTTTGCTTTCATCCATATCTGATTGCAGGATGTTCCCAAGCAGGATGACGCCGGCCCCGCCGACAATTCGGCTCTTGCCGACTGTGATCTCCCCGCTTTCCATGTAGGCTTTCAGCCCGCCCTGCATCTCACTCGGGTCGGGAAACTTGATCGACTGGATTTCGTCTAGTGCTACAAAGTCATTCGAAGCGATCAGACCAGGGCTCTTTCCATTGATGTCGCCGAACATTTTCGTCCGCGTCAACGTCCCCCCGCTGACCAGCCAGCCGTATTTCCCTACCTGCCCGAACAAATACGACTTGCCTGTGCCCTTGGGTGCCAGCTCCACCAAATTCAGGCGCGGTTCGATGAACGGCAACAGGCGCGTCAAAATAGTGTGCTTTTGCACCCAATCATCATAACCTGCCGGGTTGTAATCAATCGCTCCCAGCACAACGTCGATCCACTCCTCAGTATTAAACTGACTGCGTGCCTCTCTATAGGCATCCAGATCTATCGTGTACGGACAAAAATTCTTGTACTCCAAGAGCGTGAAACATCCTCGGGGATTTTCACTGTCCGGGCTGCGATATCCCAGTTGTACCAGCCCCCAGCCGCCAGCAGTTCTTACGACATCGTCTTTGATCCGGTCCCAAACATAATCCTCGATCAGCGTTTCTGCATGTCCCAACCCTAATTCCGGAATCGCGAACGTGTACTCGTCCGACCGGGAGCTGAATTGGATTTCAATCTTGGCCAGAAACTTCTTCGTGCGCCCTTCACTTCGTGCGACAGTCTGTAAATCCAGAAGATCTTCCCGTCGGGGGATGATTTCGTAGATGTATTTGCGCAATGCCTCGGCATCGTGGATTTTACCGTCCGACTCCGCTTTGCGCTTCAGAATCCAGTCCCGCATAAACGACGGAATCGACGCCGCCTTGAAGATCGCCACAATGTTTGGGTCCTTAAAGACCGTCGTGTCTGGGAATGCTGCCCGCAATTTTTCAGTATCGACCATAGTTACTTGTCCTTGTTGAAGCTATAAATCGAAATCGTCTTTCTCAACAATCTGCGCCGATTTGCCGCCGGTCCTTGTCTTCGGTACAAACTGCCCCGACCGTGAGAAAATCACCACCGGAACCAATCTCTCCTCCAACGTCGCTCCGCTATGTTGCTCAAAGCTCTGTCCGCCGCCTTTCTTGGGCAGCCGATTATACCCGCGTACCACCCAATGCCTGCCGTCCAAAGTTTCCTCAAGTTCCGGCGGGCATCCGCCTTGCTCAGCCCGCTCACGGTAGCGCCAATCGGCGACTTCCGCGCCTGCCTCACAGGCAAGCGTTTGCGACAACTTTAGTTCTGCCTGCCACGCCAACACCGCTAGTCGCGAACTCCCGTGGTCTGCGGTAACAAGCACTCGCTCAAACCGTGACAACCCCTCTGCCACGCGGGGTAAAACCAGGCTACCAATCACATCCAGCGCCGCAGCCAGATTCTCCTCCGCGCGCCTCGTCTCGTGCGACTCCGCGCCGTTGTGTGCGATGTTGTCGAAACGCTTGATGTCTGGCAACCGCCGCGCGACATCTGGCCAATGGATGTTGTTGAATTTTGTCGATGTTGGCAAACATGCCTCGCCGACCGCAATCGAATCCAAGCCAATATGTCTTTGCCTCGCCAGCTCCACCAACATTGGCAGCCACTCCGCGCCCATCGCGTCCACCACCAGCAATGCGCACCCGTTGTCTGATGCATACCGTTGCACCATTGCGTCCCGCGATTGTACCGAACTAGGAGGTACCGTCTGCTGCGCTTTCTCGTGAAACTTTGACGTTACACGGACAGCCATTTTCAATTCACGGTATTCCTTGAAATACTCTTCTAGCGCCACATCACCGAAAACTAAAGCCTCGTTCAGATACGTTGCCGATTCTGGATACACGGCTTTTACGGCGTTTGAAACAATGCCGTCTTTGGCGCAGCGCCGTAGTAATTCCGCTCGTTCTGCATACGTCCCGCAATTCAACCACGGTGCAACGCGCGACGTGGATTCGCCCAAGCAGAGCGCTATGAACTGCTGGATGCTCGCATCGGAGATTGTAACGACCGCTTCCTGTATAGCATCCCTGCGTTCAGAAGCATACACCACCGATTCATCCAGCCATTCCACCGCGCCAGTAACGTAAGCAGAGCGGAAGTTGCCGACATGAACCTCCTTCTGCATTGCGATACACTCAAGGTAACTTCCCTTCGTTGCGACCTGTTTTACCAGCCACAGTACCGCCTCGCGTTCTGCACCTTTGCGGTCATCAAACACTCGCAAGACGCGCTTTGCGACTCCACCTTCTGAGAAAAACAGTGATTTAAGCGTTTCTGACAGCGGTTTCCCCGCACCTTCTTTACCCCGCTGGCACATCCACCGCAAAGCATCTTCTGACAATCCCGCATCTTCCACGTCGTAAAACACGCAAGCGAAATCCCGCAAACTTACCACTTGCCGCACATCGGCGCTAAGCCCCGGCAATTCCTGGCCTTCCGAAGCCACAACAATCCGCCGGACAGAGCTGTCGTTCGGGTGTTCTTCGGTATATCGCAAATATTTCTGAAATGAGTCGCACGCATCCGGGATGAAATATGCCAAGTTGTCTCCGACCAGCATCACCTCCGTACGCCCTGCGATTTTTTCGGCTTCTTCGGGAGCGATTGTCAAAATTTCAATCAGTTGTTTCCCCTGACGGTAGCGTGGATTGGCGAATACTTCCTTGAGTATTTGTCCGGTGCCGTCATCGCTCCGCAAAAAGCAGACAGCTTCCCGCCCAACTGCACAATCAACCCATTCGCGTAAAGCGAAAATCGCAGCCCGTTTATTCTCGTCGGTCAACAACGCAAGATAGCCGGGCATTCCCAGCAATACTAAAGCGTTACCTTTCACCTCCTGTGACTTCATCACATCGCGAATCCGCTTGAAAACTTCGTCAGGCATCGGCAGCCATGCGCCTTCCTTCACAAGATCGCTCAAACGCAACTCAACGTTGCCGCGTTCTTGGCTGAACCGACGTAACGCCGTCCAGCTTTCCCCCGGTGGCACGGTTACCACACGAGCCTTCGCTTCCGCGAGGGGATTCCTGATGTATTCGCAATACTCGTTCAGTGTCATGGTATCACTCCAGCACCGAAAGCCCAGCTTCGGGGAGTCTATCAATCAACTTTAAGAGCAATACCTTCGCCTCGGCGTCGGAAAGCATATTCACCTTTTCTGCTGCATTCTTTCGCGCATGAGTGTCATATCTCTGCTTAACAAATGCCTCGACCGATTCGCGAATCCCTCCGTTTGTCAGCCACTGGTCCGGTGCGGCACCAAATTTTTCGCATAACCACTCACTCAGTTCTCCGACCTTGAACCCAATTTTTTGATAGCGACCGGGCAGCACCTGTTTGAGGAATCCTTCACCCGCCGTGGCCACATCCACAAATGCTCCCTCTTTTTCAAGTTCGTCGTGTATGAACTGTAAGCGTTCCGCCGATACCCTTCCCGGATTCGCGACCGCTTCAACGATGCTCTTAGCGTCGTCTACCGCCAAAACGCATTCAGCGGGCAACGCGTGTTTGCGGCTCCATTCGACAGGCGACTCCGAGCCTGTGCGTTCGCGCCACAGTGCAACCACCAGCTTGGAAACCATCGTCCGACTGTATTCCTCGATCTTGCCGCGCCCTTGCGCCTTAAAACTCTGCTCGTCGGATTTTGCCGACTCCCTCGAGAAGGCATTGTAAAGCTCGCGGCGTTCCGCGACCGCTGTCGGCCAGATATCCCCGAAGATTTCCCGCATCGCATTCAGTTGCCGCGTTTGAGCCGCATCGAAGAACAACTCGCGGATAACCTCGCCCTGCTGTTCCAGAAGCACTTCAAAGGCTTTTACATCATCGCCTGAGAGCGACGATCTGCTGAGCAGTTCAAAGAAGCGCTGCAATGCCGGTTGCGTCTTCACCCAGAACTCCGTCGGCACCTTGTTTTCGCTCAGCACCGCGTTGCGCAAGCGGTTCAGTGCGTCCTCGAAGCTCATGTATCCCGACGAGCCAGACAGCCCACGGATATGCTCCGCGCAGAGCGTCTGTCGGTAAACCTCTTCCAGTACGGCCTCGGCGTCGCCGCGTTTCCACAACCAGCCGCTTGTCGCCGCGAAACGATTTTTGACCGCTCCGCAATAGATGTGCGATAAACTGCCCATGCGTTCCGCCGCCGCTTTCAACTCCGGCTTGGCGTTATCGACATACCCCTGGAATGCCTCCTCAAACACCACTGGTGTCATATACTTGGCCATAGCCTCCGCCAGCCCCGGTGTTGCTAGAAGAATCTCGCCTATTTCCCTCACCTTGTTCCCGCGAGTTTCAGTGTCTCCTTTGGAACTGATGCTATTCGCCGCGCACAACGCATCTATGACTTTGCTCATCATCTCCGCGTTCGCATCGTATTGCGCACGGATATACTCAGGTAACACCCATAGCGGGACGCGCTGCGAAATATTTTCCAGACGTGCCACGACTGCGTTCAACGCCGCCTCCACCGTTCCGTCTGCAAGCGCACTGCTCCCGAAAATCACGCTGCCTTGTTCGATGAACGCCTTTTCCTCTTTCGACAGACGACAGATCAGTTTCTCGTTCTTGATGGTGTTAACGCCGTCGTCTTTCACCACAGACTCAATAATTTCCGCCAGCGTCGCAGCATCCAGCATCTTGCTTGTCACGCCATCCGTCCATTGTAGTTTGCGCTGTCCGGTCAACCATGTTTTCAGCACAAAGCCCAAGACGAAGGCCGAATGCGGCACTCCCAGTAGTCCGAACGGCGGTCGCTGCAGGTCGATGTAAAGTTTGCGTATGGAGCAGGTATTGCCCGCTCCAACCGTGCTGTCCTGCCGTTTCTTGCAGAAATCCCGTAACTGTGTCAGCGGATGGTTCGGATTCCCGTCGAACCATGTATCCTCGCCTGTGACGCCGTTCTTCTGCCACGTCAGCATCACTGTCTTCCACGGGCCTGGTTTTGTGAACCTGTCAAACTCCATGCCTGCCAGCGCCCAGCTCTGCAAGGCGTTCGGCGCAGCGAACGCACTGATGCTTAAGCCGCATAGATCGTCCGTATATGCAGCGAACGATTGTTTCGCGTAGGTGGTGAGCCAGTCCTTTTTCAATTGCCCCCAAGTCACTTCCTCGGCGAACGGTTCCCCGTTTGGATTGGGTTTGTACACTATGAGTTTGGCCGCGCTCGTTACTTTGGATTGCTACGCTGCCTTGACGTTGCTAACATGCGTCTCGAACACCTTTTTGCTCGCGCTGTCGCTTGACAAAGCGAGACGAGCGCTGTTTTCCGTGAAATCTTCCCAAGCCTTCGCGTTGTCGCGGCAGAAGCTGACTTCCGGCATCGTCACAAACAGCATCCGGTGGTCTTTGAACTGTTTCGCCAATTCCCTTGCTTTGTCTGGAATGCGCAATTGTTCCTGCTCGTCCCGAGCTAGAATGAACTGCACAAGCACTCGGTTCCCTGTCGAGCTAAAAAACTCACGTCTCGGGATGCTTGACGGCGAAAGACCGCCGACACCCGCCACGCGCGCATCAATACGACCACCGTGACTGATACCTTTCAGTTGTTTAACCAGCTCTGTTTCGGTTTCTTTCAGCACGAGATCGCCAAACTTGCCTTCCAATGCGGCCTTTTTTTCCTCGATCTCTTTCGTGTCCGAGCGGTCACGGAAACGTTCGCAACGCCCGTTTACAATAGCGAAACAATGCTTTTGCTCCAGATTGCGTAGGATCGCATCCACGCCCTGCAAAGCACCGTCCCCCTCGAAACTACGCTGAATATTTTCCACTGTTGTGCTTAATAGTGGATGTCCCGCTCCCTGCAACTGCTCGATCAAGCCGAACAACAGCACAGCCTTAAAGACGCGCTGCTCGTCCGGCTGCAAATCCTTTTTGCGTCTCGCATACTCCGCCCGCGCTTCCTGCACGACTTGCCCGGTTCCCAGGTCGTCCCGTTCCACGAAATACTGCCACAGGTGATCCACCGTCAGGAACTGATGACCGGGAACTTCAAGCCCGCCTATTTCTATAAACGTTCTGAAATCCTCGCCGTTTAGAAACTCGAACATGCTCCGCTGGTTCGATCCGATCGCCACCGACAGATGTTTCAGCAGAAACGCCGCCATCGGATGTAGTGGCAGAATACCCTTAAAATCAGCCGCATCGATGCCAGCCTTGTTGACAACCATGTAGCTTTCGGCCACGCCATTCACACTGTGCCACAGTTCCTCGCACTCTAGCCTCCACTCTACTGTCTGATCCGGTTTGACAACGAAAGCGTCTGCCGCCAGTTTCAGCGCGGTCTCGTTCGGTAGGTCAAGTTGCTTGAACGTGAACCGGGTGTTCGCCTTCTTCGCGCTCTCTGAACCAGTCGCGACATAGGATGCTATATCCGTGTGTGTCACCGGCACGAAATAGAACCGACCTTGTTGCGCGGCCTCCGCCAATTGTTCCAAAGTCTTTAATTGCGAACGGTTATGATCCACGAATGCCGAGAACTCGTCCCAGATATAGACCAGCTTGGAAAGGCCGTTTGCTTTCAAAGATGCGTCCACCCACGCCAGGAACTCGTCAGCGCTCAAACCCAGATAAATGTGACGCGCCTCAAGCACCCGCATCGCGTCGCTCACCAGCCCGGCCTCCAGATTCGTATCCCGCAGTCTTTTCTCCAGAGCATCTGCTGTGTTGATGCCCACGTTCAGGTGCGGAAGCTGCGCCTGCATCTCGTCGCGCTTTGCAAAGAAATGCTGTTCATCCTGCCGGATGCGTTCAATAACCCCGTCCAGCTTACCTTTCAGCGGGATCGTGTGTCCACCGGCTTCCAATGCTTTTGTGATTCCGCGCTGCAAGCGCATCAGAAACTGGTTTTTCGCGTCCACGCCGTCCGCGTTCACGTCATAAATGACGAGAGTCTTTTCGCTGCGCCGATCCAACACCGCTTTTCGCAAGGGGTCCGGTATCTGCGCCTTGCGCGAATCCAACCATTGATGGACGCGTGCATCATCATCTGTGAACAGTTTTTGCAGCACCAGCGACGCATGGCTCTTGCCAGTGCCGTAGGCTCCCGTGATCCAGAGCGTCTTTTTCCCGCCGTTCAAGCTCTTAAGCAACTCCCGCAGAATCTCCACGAACGAATCATGTGGATAGAACCCCAGCCATGTCTCCGCCGTCTTGTTTATATCCGCCAAGGTCATGCATGGTGCGTAATCCGGTCTGATCCCGAAATAATCTTTGTAGAATGCCATGTGTCCCCCTGCAGGCTACTTCTGTGAAATCAATTCAACTACGTCATCCCGAGTCTTCGTTTCAGGGTACAAGCGAACCTCATCCAACCCCAGCGTGAAGCTGCACGCGATTAAGTCAGGATACATTGCCGCCAGCCCCATGCACTGCTTCTTGAACTCGTCCGGCAGGATGCCGAACGTCGACAGCGGTGACACAGCCTCCCCGTCGAACTCCGCCGCCATCATCTGCCGAACAGTGAACGCACCTCGCCCCGCCTTCTCCGTCATCACATAAAGCCCATAAAGAACTACCAGCGGATCTATCGTTAGCGAATGCCGCGTGAGTTTTTCAACGACTCTGCCTTTCATTTTAGTTTCAATCAGCGCCCTATCTCCTTCACAAAGCGGAGACGCCTTGATCAGTTGGCAAAGAGACGACAACGCACCCTTCCTCACCGATGCCGATTCAACGGATTGCGCGAGCATTTCATCAATCTGCTTCATCGCGTATCCGGTGTCAAAATCCGTATTGCAGACATACCATTTAACAAGTGGGGAAGTATTTGCCAGACGGGACCACAACAACTGCCAAAACAGCAGGTCGCTGAAACCTCGCCTCTTGCCGACTTCCAAAAGTGGCGTTGTAGTTATAGTCGTTGAATCTTCAATCAACCCGGCTTCACGGAACCACGTCACGGCAGATGGAACCATCCGGTTGCCCAGCGCAGTTGTCTGTCGGAAATTCGCGGCCTCGTTTGCCAAAACTTCAATCCATTCCGGTTTCAATCCAAAACTTATGTACTTATTGATACCGCTGATGTTCATTGTCGTTGCTCCTGCGTATCGTTTTGAGTAATACCGCCAACAGCCATCGCTGGGCGCATAGCACCTCATACAATGGACGCACGTTGCTTCATCAATTGAAACTTTCACACTGCCGCTACGGGTGTCTTTCTCAAACCGCAACGCGCCTACTGGACATTCTGCCTCGCAAACATCGCATCCCGTGCAGGCAATAGCCTTGTGAACGGCGTATGCCAGCCACTTGAAAACTGCCTTGTCAGCTTTTCCGTTTGTCCAGACACATTGAAGCAAACCTCTCTGACCGTCCTCAAAAAGCGACAACTCAGCGCCTTCGATTTTCCTAATAGCTTTAAGCCATTCCTGTAATGCCGGTTTTGCTTCGAGTGGGAATTCACAAATCACACGATCGCTCTTGCGTTCCACGCCGGGCGTCGCAATAACCTGCTTCAAGGACACGCCGCTTTTTCGCGCATACCAACCGCCTTCGTAAACAAACGCATCTGCGTCCTTCTCAGAAGAAAACTCACGGTCAATCGTATCGCGCACCGCGTCAGCAAACGGCTCGACCGCCTCATGGTAATTCGTTTGTATCAGATCATTTTGACGGTCGTTTGACATCGGACACATCAGGCAGCCGACACGGGCCAGCCCTTTTCGGTAGGCTTCGTTCAGAACTAGATCATGCTCAAAAATGTAAAGCCACAGTTCATGCGATGACCAAGCTAGAATCGGCATGGCATTCACCTGCGACTTGCTTTTCAAACCATCTCCGATATCAGCGTATCCTGAACGCCGTTGACTCTCCTCGCCACGCACCCCAACAAATGCCATCGTTTTGATTGAACTTTTTCCGAGCCTTTTCTTGAGCGCTAATATTGCGGGAGTGCTCTTGTGGACGGAACAGCACCAACGCAACGCTTGCGAAGGAGGACCGAAGAGCCGCCAGGTTTCCAATGCGGGAATCTTGGCAGAGACCTTCAAAAACGGGCGGCCTTTGTAGCGACTTTGGATTTCTTCCCAGACGCTGTAGGTATCCGGAAGTTCCATATCCGTATCGCTGAAAACAACTGGCACGTCCAACGGTAGGACCTTGTGGCAAAGGTCGAGCAGAACCACCGAGTCCTTACCGCCGCTGAAGCCGATATAGACCGCATCGCATTTTCCCGCGTAGGCGTCGTACATTTCCTTGATGCGCTTCAGCGTGTCCGCCACCAGCGCGATCATGATGCCACGGTTCTTCGCTACCATTGCCGCGACATCAACCGGAGCCAGTTTCACTTTTTTTTCTGTCTTCGCACCTTCCTGAGAACCGTCATCTACGCGCAACGCGCCCTTCCATTCAATGTCCAGCGGCTTGCCGTAGTCTGTCTTATTGAATTTCGCGATTTCTTCGCCGCAATATAGATATACGTTCTGCTTCGCCCAGAGAAGCGGACGCCGCTCTTTCGGATCGAACGCCAACCTTGCTTCTAACACAGCGTGCGTCAGTTCCTCCGCAAAGACCGGACGGATTTCGCTCGCCACAAACTTTCCTGTCTGCGTCGTCAGGCGATACCCGCATGTACGCTTATCCCATTCGTAGCTATACAATCGCGCCACCCTCCGGCACGATGTTGTTTTTTTGACAAATATCAAAATAACGACGACGAATTATGATGTATTGCTTTACCGTCGAAGCCTGGAGCCCGCTCCCGCTTGCAATATTCTCCACGCTTTCGCCATTTTCAACTCGCCTCGTCCATTCCGCGACACGCGGATTGGGGCCAACACTTCTGAACAGTCGCCAAGTCGATGGCGATAACGGCCGTCCCTCCGAACCGATGATTTCGCTTTTCGTCTCCTGGACTTTAGTAGGCGGCGGTATCTCCTCTACTTGATATTTGTCCAATAGTGCTTTTATAATTGCTGCGCTTTCTATTGGAGATACTAAGTCCCAATAGCCGCAATCATAGGACTTTTCGTCAACTCTCTTTCCAGCTTCTTCTCTGCCAATAACTTCCTTGATGAAATCGAAATTATTTTTAAAAATATTCCCCGTAATTACCAATCTAGGATTTTTGGTTTTTCGCATTTGAAGGTAAAAAGTGTTTGGTGCACTTAGCATTGTAATTTCAGAAGCATTGCATTTATATTGAAAATTAATATTACTTTCTGCCTGCACTCTGGCTATGTACTCATCCATTACATGCGAAAGGTTGCTGTTCGGACTACGCAAACGTCTGCCCGGCATGGACCTATCATTTGCTTTTACTCGGGATTTCTTCGTATTTGGAAAGACGTCGTTCCCACCCTGATAATGTTTCGCGCAGACGCGCATGAAGGTGTCGTTATCTGGCAGGGCGTATTCCTTGCGGAACCGGATGCGGTAGAGCAAATTCAACGCGAATTCTAGATTTGCAACAGACACTTTCTCTTCCAGCTCAACTAGCGTATCGGCAGCGGTTGTCAGTTTTTCCGAAAAATCTTCCGGCAGGTAGATAGCTTCCGTACTGCACCAACAGGCTACCTCGCCGATTTCCGTTGCATGGACTTCTGGTAGGAATTGCGCACGGATACACTCCAACGCCTCAGCGCTCAGGTTCGGCATCGCCTGTTCGATTTCATGAACGGTCAATGTGCCATCTGCTTCTTCAAGCAATCCAGTGATCGTTTCCGAGATTGCCGCCAAACTCTTGTCCAGACTTTGTAGGGGCTGAAAACAGAAACAACCTCCCTTTCCCCACACAGCGATCGTACAACCTAAAAGCCTTAGAAAAGCTGCGCAATCCTCAGGCGTAGCAATATGGTGGAAAACACCGCAAAAGCTTTTCAAAAGCCGTTCGACCGAAAAACAACCGTGATCCATCAGCCATGCCGTCGCCTGTTCGCAGAACGCCAAACGGGTCTCGTCATCCGAAACCATCTCGCGGGATAACCACAACCCTCTCCCAAACTGGAACATCTCGGCTTTCAGATCTTCGATCTGCCAATCCTCAAACGGGACTTTCTGCCGCAACAGCCGCACCGCCATCGGATCGAACGACACTCCGTTAGGGCATTCCTTTGCCAATACCTCCAAAATCTCAGTAGTCGTCATATCTTCAGCCATTCATGGGGCAAAGCCAGCACGACACCAGACTATGCAACAAAGCTATCTTTTCGATTCCGTGACATAGAAACCACTCTAAAGTCCTGTCCCGCATCCCTGTCTTGTTCCTTGTCAATTTCAGATCTACGCATGCATCAAACAAAGCTCGACCAAAACGATCGACACCGTTACCACCGATTCGACTCAGTTCATGAGCGTAGTAAACGGCATGATAATCAGTAATCATTAAACATACCGATCGGATGTGCTAAAGATTACGAGGGAAACAAATAGCATCGGTAACGAACGATTGAAAATCTGGTACCGTCACAGATTACCTCCTGTCCAAAGAGATTTGATATAACAACAGAATTTTATACCGATTTACGACCGTTATAGCAACGACTGTATGATTCCAGAGCACGTGCCTACGTGCCTACCCTCTAATAATCAACAGGTAAACCACCGGCTCTGCCGGTGGACTCCTAAAGTTTGACAGTTCCAGGAATATGGGGAAGTCCTTCAAATCTGAACCGCTCAAAGTTCAAGAAGAGGAGACTTCCCCATGTACAACGATCAAAGTTTAAGCCACACCAAGTGGGATTGCAAGGGCCACATCATCTGGATCCAGAAATATCGAAAGAAGGATATGTATGCCGATTTGCGAAAGTATTTGGAAGAAATATTTCGAGAGTTGGCAAGGCAGAAAGAATGCAAGGTGATCGAAGGTCACCTCATGTCCGACCATGTTCACATGATGCTTTCTATTCCCCCCAAGTATTCGGTGTCTCAGGTTGTAGGATTCATCAAAGGAAAAAGTGCAATCCAAATCGCCCGCAACTTCCAAGGGAGGAAGAAGAATTTTATAGGGCAGAATTTTTGGGCCAGAGGTTACTACGTTTCGACAGTTGGCAAGGATGAAGATGCCGTGGGAGCATACATCCAAAATCAGGAGCGAGAAGATAAACGCCTTGATCAACTTAAATTGTTTGAGCAATAACCACCCGTAGGTGGCTCCAGGTTTTCAACCGCTTTGAGCGGTTCAGGAGTTCAGGCCACCGGCTTTGCCGGTGGTAAATGACTCCTCAAACGAAGCCGCACCGCACCCCATGGCAGGACATTAACAAAAGTTGTCCTGGATTCGCCTTGCTTCAAATCAGAATTCGCTCGACTTCATCGAGTGATATCTGGTCTTTGCGCCGGTCATAAAGACCCTTGGTGCGGGCCGATTCATGATTCGCCATCTGTTGCGCCACTTTGAGCTTGCCGCCATTGCGTAAGTATTCGGTGATCCCGGTCGCGCGAAAGCTGTGACAGCATATTTTGGTACGAACTCCGGCATCCTCGGAGCGACGGCTGACCATGCGGTACACATCAGCCTGGTGCATCGGCTTATCGGAAAGCTGGTTACTGCGACCCCGTGCGGTGCAGAAGAGATACCCCTTTGCGCTCGTGCCAATTTTCGCCTCCGCGACTTCATGCGAGGAGGCAACGTTTTTTCTGAGGAACTGCCCCGGCACGAAGATGGCCCTGTCCGAAAACGTTCGGTTTCGGATAGGCATGTTTACATGTGTACGAAAGTAAGGTAAATTAATTTCGGACGCAAGCTTTGTTTCGTACATAAATTTCGGACGGGGTTGGACTCATGTCACGTGTTTTTGCCTACTGTCGGGTTTCTACTTCCGATCAGAACACCCAGAATCAGAGCATGGAAATCAAAACGGCCGGATTCGCCATCGAGAAACACCGGTTTGTAGAAGAAATTATCAGTGGATCGGTGGCGGCAAATCAGCGGCCAGGTTTTTTTAAACTCATTGACCGGATGGAAAAGGGGGATGTACTTGTCGTAACCAAGCTTGATCGACTGGGGCGTAATGCGATGGATGTTCGGGCAACCGTCGAACAACTTGCAAGTTCAGGCATACGTGTGCATTGCCTCGCGCTTGGCGGGGTTGATCTCACCAGTCCGGCAGGAAAAATGACGATGCAGGTTATCGCATCTGTAGCCGAATTCGAGCGGGATCTGCTGATTGAACGAACACAATCGGGAATTATTCGGGCCAAGGTAGCTGGGAAACGGTTTGGTAGACGGCCATCTCTTAATGAAGAGCAAAAAGCCGTTGTTTTAGAGAGACTGGATGCTGGTGATAATGTCGCCAAAGTTGCACGAGAATTCAAGACGACCAGACAAACTATCATGCGGGTACGGGAAGCAGCTCTAAAACTATCAGCAACAAAAGAGGAAAGGTCTTGTCGGGAAATCGGAAATTCGGTTCCCCATCCTATGGGATTTTAGTGTCGTTTGTTTAAATTCACCCTAATTGGGTAAGCCCCTGGGGGGGATGTTCAAGGATACCCCTACCTCAGCAGTACGTAGACATTATATCGAATGTGTCGGCAGCACACTCATGAATTGACGACCGCGGTAGCAGACGATTACTTGATACCAATAAGTCCTGTGCTCCATTTCCATACACAATGCACAAATCAAGCACTTGGTCAGTTTGACCAGGTGCTTGATTTTGAGGAAAGACAGTTGGAGGTGGACTGGATAGGATGGAGCGCAACTGGTCTTGCTGGTACTATTGCACCTCATGGTGTGTTCATGGTTACAAGTAAGATCTATACTTGTTTCGTAGGATGTTTGGCCGGAGTAGTGTAGAGGTGATTTAAACAAGGGAAATTTAAGTAACAGACTTTGAGCGATTCCGGCTGGATACTACCCCCATAAAAAGGCTCTTGATCAGCCTGGTCAGAAGCTTTTTTATGGGGAGGATGGGCATTCCACCTGAATGTTAGAGTTAAACTACCTGCGCGTCTCACCCACACTAGAAGAATCGTGCCAGCGCATGAGTTCCATATATTTTTCTCTCACCCAAATGCTAGTAATTCAGAGTGATATGCATAAAACAAGGGTTATGCTTCCAGTTGAAAACGATTCACCATAGCTCCTAACTGTTGAGCAAGACGAGTCAGTTCCTCAGCACCCTCGAATACCTGACGGCTAGCTGCAGCCATTCCACCTGATGTGGTATGAACCTCTGTAATATCTTGGGCGATCGTCCCAGAAACGACGGCACTTTCGGCAATTAGAAGATTTGCGTCTTTCACTCCCGTTGTGGCTTCAGCTATGTTTTTCGCTATTTCGTGTGCAGCTGTAGACTGTTCTTCCATTGAGAGAGCTATGGTGGCTATAATTTGCCCCACTTCTTCAATAACTCCTGAGATATTTGCAACTACATCCATGGCTATGTCAGTAGATTCCTGAATGCCAAAAATCCGTTCTTTAATATGCTGAGTTGCCGACACGGTCTGCTTCGCCAATTCTTTAATTTCATTGGCAACCACGGCGAACCCTTTACCTGCTTCACCTGCTCGTGCAGCCTCAATCGTGGCATTGAGGGCGAGAAGATTCGTCTGGGAAGAAATGTCCGTGATGGTTTCTGTTACATGACTTATGTCCTGCGCTGCAGCCACCAACTGCTGCATAATTTTGTTCATATTTTGCGCTTGAGCTGTAGCCTCATCACTGACGACTTTGGCTTTATCAGACCGCTCGGCTATCTCGCTAATAGTAGCACTTATTTCCTCTGTGGCTGATGCTACCGACGCAAGATTGGTTGTTGTTTGTTCCATGTTCGCCGCTACTGAGTTTGTATTGGCACTCATTTGTTCTGCGGCAGCAGCCACCACTGACGAACGATCAGTGGTGTTCTGTGCACCTTCGGATACTGCACCCGCAACCCCTGACATTTGCCCAGAAGCCGTGGCCAGGGAAACTGCATTTCCTCGAACTTCTTTCATCATATCAGAGATATGAGCAACGAAGATATTGAAATATTGTGACAACGCACCGAGCTCATCATGCCCTTCTGGCAAGCGTTGCGTCAAATCCCCATCGCCTTGAGCTATATTCTTCAGAGAGGTCACAACCATGTTAATCCGCCGTATGATGTTCAACGCAAAGAAGAGCGTCAAGCCGATGGTTAGAAAGGTCAGCAGCATGGTTGCCGCAATACTCATGGTCAAATCTCTACTGATCAGATCACGCTCATTCACGAGACGTTTTTCCAGAGAACTGCTTTCATTCTCGATTATGGATCCGATGTCATTGACTTTTTGAGTTGTAAGTTCAAAAAAGTGCTTTCCGGATACACCGTAATTGCCCTCTTTAGCCTTCAGTAATAAAATTTGTAAAATATCCTCGATTTCCTTCCAAGCAGTCCCAGCAGGAAATGCATGCAACATTGTCTTTGATTGTTCATTGAGCACCAGTGCAGGAGAAACAAGGTTGATATCAACTTCTGACTTAAGTTTCATAATCAGAGCAAACTGTTCATTGCTGAGCGCCTTATCTAACGTCAAAAGGCTTGACCCGTTGGCCCGGAGTTTTCCTGCGCTCTCTTTGGCCATTTCGAGAATCATAAGTGATCCTAAAACTTTCCCTAGGCCTTTCGTCGTTCTGGTATTAGTGATAACCCCTTCCGTTGCCAATAGGCGGGCGATGAGTTTGTTATACGCGGCAATTTCAGAGTCTTTAAGCGAGGCATTAGGCTGCGAGTATTCCGATCTTAAAGATTGAATTGTTTGCCCCAGGTCTGCAATATCTTGCTTCTTATCTGTGCCCAGAACCGATGCATCGAGGGTATTCTTTAGCGGAGCAAGACTCTTATCTGTCTTCTCACGAAGATCACGTACTGCGCCATGATCTATACCACCGGTTAAAAAGAGTGCTGTTCCGCCACGTTCGCGCTGCAGATCACTGATGAGTGTCGAAATTGTCCGAAACAGATGAATATTGCGGTTCATTTCCTGAAAAATTGTCTTTTCATCAATTTTTTGATTCAGATAGACACTGATTGCACCTAGAAACGCAAGTAAAGGGAGAAGACCGATAAGAAAAATGCGATGAATAATTTTCATGTTAACTCCAAAATGCAAGGTTGCGACAATTAACAAACGATTAATCTAGAATGATTGCGTACGACAATGTCGTGTAATTAAAGGGATCAAAAGAAATCAGTGGGTATCTTTTGATAAATTTTTTGAATAAATCAAATAGGTTGCCCGTTCTAGCCTACTATTTTCTCGACACTGTTCTTAACCCTGAAAAAAAGAAAACCTCCTAGCTAACAGAGAGGGGGATCTCAAGCTAGGAGGTTTTCACCACAATAAGGAGGCAAGAGTCACGCTACACGCGATTTATTGATAAAGATAATTGATATGCATAGCAAGTAAAATTTATACATACAAGATAAATAAGGGAAATGAAACGAATATTGCTGGTACTAGTGCACCAAGCCCAGAAGCACGAAATAATTATTCTATTTACAGCATGTTACATATGATTCAGGATCGGATCAAAGCGAAAGCACTTTCAGCTGGAAAAAATTGAGCCTCCTACTTTGAGTGCTTTAAACACTGGCGACTGTCAGATCAGGTCATAACTACAGCACTCTAATTCAACCTGTTGGCACATACACGGCGTTAGGTTTAGGTGAACCAGCCATCTGTCTACCGGGTGGACTTAAGAAATCTGAGCACCATTCGCCATCAACTACAACGCATACATGGCCATAGCCGCCTCCCCCTTCCGTCCATATTAACACTGAACCATCAGGGAGATTGTTATAGTCAGGGTTTGCCTCTTTTTGATATGGGATATCACCTTTAACAACAGCCTCACTCATGTTGTTATCCCAGTCCTTGCCATCTCCACTCATCTCAGAACCGGTCATCTGGTAAAACAACAAACTGACCGCAGTAGCACACCATCCCCCCCAATCAGAAATACCTCCCCAGTTGATATTATTTCCCGTAGCGTCCTTCCCAGCAGCACCGCTCTTTTTATTTTTTTTGTCCATTCTTAATTTCAAGAGGATATCGGTAGCACTTTCTTTCGACAGTCGGATCAGCTTGGGTAATTTACCAAGTTTAGCAAGATTGCTAAAAAGACTTTGATCAATTTTATTTTGAACATTTTTTTTGAGTTTAACTAGATCAATATGCTGTAGTCCAAGGGGGGATAGAACCCTTGAAACTTTCTCATTGTCCCATACATGAAGTTTGCTAGTGGCAGAAGCGCTTATTTGTCCTAGGCTCCCGTCATCAATCCCCGTTGACCCCGGAGTATTACCAAGAAAGGCGATACATCCAGGGTCTGAAGCATCATTCATTCCTAAAGGTCCAGGTGTTCGTGAGGGTAGTATATCGCTTGTCGCAAATAAATCATCCAATCCTAACGGTGTCGGAGGTTTTGCTCTTGCCATAGCTCCACTCCTCGTAATTTGATTTAATTGACTAACACCATGTAGTGTTTAAGTTTAGTAAACATATCTCATGCCACCACCTGTAGGGTGAAGCATTCGCCAACTTTAGTATATCAAAGAAAGACACAGGGCAACCAGGATTTTTTTCAGCGTGCTCATCTTGTTCGGAGAGGATTTGGGAAAAGGAATTATAGTATTGCTGGCACTAGTGAACCAAGCCCGGAATCTCGCAATAATTTTCCTATTTACAGTACGTTAAATAAGGTGTCGGAAGGGGTCAAAGTGAAAGCAGCTTTCAGCTGGGAAAAGTTGAGCATCCTATTTTAAGTGCTTAAAACACACTGGTGTTGCTGGTACTAGCGCAGAGAATGAATAGGAAACTGTCTCTGGCAAATTTACTTCAACAGAGATAGCACCAACTGCGGGGCTTGGTTGGCTTGTGCCAAAATGGCTACTCCGGCTTGTTGCAGGATGTTGCTCTTCGTCATCGCCGAGGTCTCTTGGGAAATGTCCGCATCCAAAATTCGTGACCGAGCAGACGAGAGGTTCTCGGAGACATTGGACAGGTTTGCGATGGTGGATTCAAAGCGGTTCTGCACCGCGCCAAGCTCACCACGCATGCTGTCGATCTGGGCCAAGGCAGCATCGACACTGGTAATAGCCGTGGTTGCGCCATCGCGGGTGGAAACGTCTACCTGATCTATGGTGGTGGTGGCATTGCCGATACCACTTAAGCCAGCCGCGGTGAGACCAGCACCGTTCAAGAGGATGTCAGTGGCGCTGTTCAAGGAAATCTGCCCTTGATATGGAGTGCTGGCGCTGGTGCTGTCAACACCCACAAAACCACCGGTCAGAACCGGGCCAGAGCCTGTAGGATCGACAGTTTCTGCCATTGTGAAGTTGCTGGCATTAGTTTTTGCAATCGAGATGGTACCGTAAGCGTTACGGACGGCGCTGAACCCGGTAACACCCGAAGCAATTGCCGTGACAACATCCTGAGCAGTCACTTCCCCGTCTGCCTCACCAGCAATCGTCACATCAGCACCATCGATGGACAGTGCATAATCTCCTCCACCCGAGGTAAAGATCAGTGCGTTGGCACCAGTAGTCAGGGTCGGAATGCTTGCACTTGGCGCACCGGCCGTGTCAACCGAGATCCTGATATCGGCGGCTGTGGTACCGGCCACGGCGCTGATCCCCGTTTGTGCGTCAAGGACAGTGATGATATCGGCCACGCTAGCAACAGGCCCCCAACCTGTCAGGGCAGGGTTGACAGCAGTCACCGCAGCCCAATTGATTGCAACAGCTGTCCCGTTCAACTGAAGGCTGACGCCGTTAACATTTTGCGGCGCGGCAATACCGGTGATTTCGATCGACGAAGCCGTGGCAGGGAAGCCGCCCCCACCAGCGGTGGTTGAAGTCCCTGAGCCTTCGGTCAACGCTGTCGGAACTGATGCGGAGCCTGATACGGTAGTCCAGCGATCCCCAAAATCATTATACGTAACAGTAGCTTTATTACCGCCGCCCCAAGCAATCGTGGCACTGGTCAGGTTGCCAGCTGTCAAGGCAGCGCCGCTGACAAGAGCATGAGTCACGGTTGTGGAATCATTACCGCTTGAAGTATTAGCGGTTGCGAAGGCTTGAGCCACTTCGGCAGCTGTCAAAATACCACCCGATGCGGTAACGGTGCGCCCGCTCAGGCTGAAGGTTTGGCCTTCACTCAAGGCAGTGAAGTAGACATCGGCAATTGTATGTTTTGAAGTGTTATTTCCGCTTTGCAGGGTAATGGTACCACTACCAGACGTAGAGATGGCCCCAATATCAGTGTAGTCAACCAGGCCATTGCCATCAGCTGTAATTCTAATAATGTTTCCGGCAACAATGGAAGAAGTATAATTTGCAAGATGTCCAGCGGTATATGCGCCACCGGAAATAAGAGCATTTCCAATCGAGATATTACCACCCGTTGTGTTTGCGGTGACAAATGCGGACGCGACTTCGTTACCAGACAGATCACCACCGGTTGCGGTTACTGTTCTGCCAGCAATCGTGAAGCTTTGCCCATTGGTTAAACTTAAATTGGCAAAAACAAATTGAAATTGTGCAGGGGTAGAGGCATTGCCAGCTACTACCTGTTGGATTTTGATTTTTTCTTGCAGATCAGTCGGGGCCGCAACGCTGCTACTTTCAGTGACGGTTAAATTGCCGACATCAGTGTTCAGGATCGCGCTATTGAAGGTAACGGCGGCGCCATTTGTATAGGGAGCGACAGTCCAGTGCGCTGGGTCAACATTACCGCTGATAATGGCACTGGCCTGAGCACCAGCCACAGTAACGGCACTCGATGAAGCATCGGCGGCATTGGCAAAGGCCGCGGCGACCTCATTGGCCGTCAAAGTACCACCACTAGCCGTTACGGTTCTTCCCGCTACCGTATAGCTTTGCCCACCTGAAAGGCTTAAAATGGTAATCCCTGAGCCTTCGGTCAACGCTGTCGGAACTGATGCGGAGCCTGATACGGTAGTCCAGCGATCCCCAAAATCATTATACGTAACAGTAGCTTTATTACCGCCGCCCCAAGCAATCGTGGCACTGGT
>TBL_comb47_HYPODRAFT_10001260_pt1 | contig 33004 bp, 20 predicted proteins | sample TroBogypolimnion_40_FD_10682 | JGI IMG/M metagenome (IMG submission 10682)
TTTTTGGTGCAACAGGAACTACTGGTTTATGTATTACAAAAATTCGAGTATTTATATATTCTAAAAATCTTTCTTTAAATCTATTACCGCCTTTTAACAAAGATGGTGATAAATTATTTACATCTAAAAATTCATTTGCAGGATTAGTTTTTACTATTGTTGATTCTCTTAAAATTCTTCTTGTTTCCATATCATAAAGTTCTAATTCATCAAATTTTATAAGTGTTCCATCTATACCTGTACGAGGTACTCCTGTCCGAAGTTCTGCTTCCGATGGAGAATATAAAATTTCTTTTCCCATATCATCTCTCATATCATCGATATGTAATCCTTCGTGAGGTCTAAATTTTGGATTATCATCTGGATTAGGTTCTAATTGAAAATATCTATCAAAACTAAACTCATTTAATCTTTTAAGTAACCATATTTTGTGTTGTACTACTAAGTATTGCCAATGTCGTTGCCATTCATCATTACCTTCAAATTTTACACGAGCTCTGTCATTGTGTCTTCCTTCCAGTGCGTCACGATTATAGAGAAACCTAAGTCTATCCCAAAGTCTTATAAAATTAGATCTTAATTGATGTCTAATTATTGTATTTAATTTATATAATTCACAATTAGTAATTTGTGCATCATTAGGTGTTCCAATTACTGATCTCGCAATATCACTACCATCAGCACTTTTTGGATAAGAAATGGGACTATCTTGTTCTTTACTAGCGGCAATTTTTAATACTGTAGTTGTTATTTTTTTTTCCGCTTCCTCTTCCTCTTCCATAGCAGCAGGAGCATCAATTACATCAACAGCAGCATCAGCATCAGCAGCATCAGCATCAGCATCAGCAGCATCAATTAACTCTTGTGGTATTACATGAAAAGGTAAAACTGCTGCAGTATAAGATTTACCAAATTTATATAAATATTTATAAAATCTTCCAACAATAATAAGCTCCATTTCTGAACTTGAAAGAAATTTCCATTTTGTTTTATCATTTACAACATCACCATCATCCATAGGTGCAGAAGGTCCTGGTTCTCCCATTGAAACATTTGCATAAATGTTATTAGTTAAATATTTTCCAAATGCTGCCCTAAATAAATCTTCATCTGGATAAGCTGGTTCTAGAATTTGATAATAACTTGTTTTATAAAGATTTGATTTATCATCTCCAAATTCAAATTCTAATCCAAGAATTGTATCTACTATACTAGTTTTTTCAGTAGTTAAATCATCACCGTGAGCACTAATAAAAATAGACATAGAAGATGATGTACATCCTTTTCCAAAATTTGGAATATCAACTATATATGGATTAAAAGATTTAATTGCTTCTTTTACTGGAGTTCTTTGTGCTTGTGCTTGTGCTAATGGTACTACTGGTACTGGTAAATTAAGACCTCTAGGTAAAATTTTATATTTTTCATATTCTAGATTAAATGCTTGTGCTTGTGCTTGTCCTGGATATGCAGTATTATATGCAGTTAAAAATGCATTTTTAATCAAATTAAATACATCTAATGAAACAAGTTGTGAAAATTTTTCTACGATTGCTATAACTAATGATCCTGGTACTGGTACTAATGGTCCTGGTACTGGTACTACCGGTGGTGGTCCTGCTACTACCGGTGGTGGTACTATTGGGTTGGCCGTTTGTATTCCTGTTAAAGTTTCTGTTAAATCTCTTATTGTTACTCCTGGTGCTCCTGGTGCTCCTCCTGGTGCTGAAGGAAATGCCATAATATGTCCAAGCATATCTAATGCAGGTGTTTGTACACGAATTATTTCTGATATAAGTGCTTCTTCAAGTGTTGATTGAATAACTAAGGTAATAGGTGGAGGTACAAGTTTATCACATATTATTTTTATAATTGCTACTCTTGAAAGTATGGCTTGTTTGTCTAATTCAAATGTAACCGATTGGGCATCTAAAATTCTAAAAATATCATCAGCATCATCACCTAATTTTAATTTTATCCTGTCTTTTTCTTGTTTTAATAATTCAGGACATGCTAAAATCAATTCTAAATTTTCAACTAATAATTTTATTTGTAGTTTACCCAAACCCATATTATAATCAATATTAATGCTTACTTTTTGTTGAACTTCTTGTGTAAATATGTCTTCAACAGCTTTTGCTTTTCGACTAGTCGCTGTTTCAATTGTTTCAATTGGGTCTATTACCATTAACATATTTGTATAAAATTATTCGCAAAATATTAACTTAATAATAATATCACTCTTTTCTTCAATATTATAAATATCATTTTCATTAATTCTTAATATGCCTTGTTTCTTCAAAATATATTGTTGAATCGGTTTCATTTGCAACTCTTCTAAAGGTATATTATATTCCTTTTCTCCAATAAAAAATGTAATAGATTTATCAAAAAGGAGAGAAAATGTAAATGGAACTTGTAATTCAAAATGAATATTATTATCATCATCGATACTAATATTTTCAGGAAAATCTGGAATACATTTTACAATTATATTATCGTCAAAATATAATTCACTATGCCATAATGGAACAAAATATAATACATTATTTATATCTAATTTGTATACATTATTTTCAAACAAATCATTAATACTCGGATTCAATAAATATATTTGTACATCTTTATATTTTTCTAAAATAATTTCTTTAATCCTTTCTAATATTTCGTCTCCGATATATAATATTTTTTTATACTTAAAGAGAAAATTATATATGTCTAGAGTTCTCTCTTTATCCAAACCTTCAAACAGAGTTATTGATATTTTTTTATAACCATTTACAATATCTTTTATCATTTTGGAGAGAAAATCGCCATATTTACTATATTCACCCTTCATTACTGTGTTTAAAAATAAATTTAATATATTCAAATAATCGGTATTGAAGTCGGTTGTTCCATTTATATCTGAATTTTCTTCTAAATCACTAATTTCTCCCAATAAATAATTATAAGCTTCATTAATTTGTTGAAAAATTTTAGTTGATTCAATTGTGTTACCGTGTTTATCTGGATGATTCTGTAATGCCATTTTGTGATAGCGTTTTTTTAAGTATTCTAATGTAATATTGTTAATGTCATTTTCAATATTAATTTCTAATGTTTCACAAGCTATTTTGAAATCCATTTTTGACATGAATTGGTTTTAATTTTTAAGTTATATTTTGGGTTATTTAGAAATACTTATTTTTATTTTTTAATAATAATAAATTATATAGAGAATGAGTGAATCAGATGATGGTGATGATTTAGGCCCCCCCCCCTCCCTTGAAGAAATTCCAATAATGCTACGTAATGTTTCTACTAATAATGAAGAAAGATCTCGCGATGATAAAATGTCAAGATGTCGATTAAACAAAATTTATTGTCTTGAAGAAACAAGAAGAAATGGTCGTAATGAAGGAAAATGTATTACCGATTATGAATCATGCATTCGTAATTATGTAGTTAAAAAAGGTGGAAGAAAATCTAAAAGATCTAAAAGATCTAAAAGATCTAAAAGAAAATCTAAAAGATCTAAAAGATCTAAAAGATCTAGAAGAAGAAGATAAACCATATTTATATTTTATAATCGTGCATCAGCGAAACAATAAAAAATAAATAATTTTCCAAATGATAAATCGGTCTATAATTATTATTGTAATATTGAAAAAAGGTATATGTTTTTATAAGTATCACAGAAATATCATCATTTTTAATTTTATTTTGCTGAATTAAAGTAGAAATAATATACCAAATACAATCAGTAATATCTAAATTATAAATAAAAATATCATAAAGTAAATCCCTAAATTTGAGAAATTTCGTATCTTCTATTTTCACCATAGCATCTAAAATTTTATCACATATAATTTTATGCGGCATCATTAATTGTGTTATAGACGAATGCAAATTTTTAATATTTGTTATTTTATCAACTTTAATAGTTAATTTATTTTTCAAACACTTATTATAAAGTGTTTTTGTAGGACGAGGAATATTTATTATTTCACAACAGTTTAATATATTATCTGGTATAAAACTTAACTCTTCTGTTATTAAAATAAATTTTAAATCAATAGAAGTTGCATTGTTTTTTTGCATATAACTATAAAAATTCTCTAATAATTCGCTATGTATTTCATTAAAATATTTGCATAAAATTATTCCTGATTTTTCGGATTTTGCAGATATAATATCGACTAATTGTAAGTAAATCTCGTGCCACAATAACTTCGAATTGCATCCTAATAAAGACATATCAATTTCATAATGAATATCACTAATTTTATAAAAATACTGCTGCTTATTATATGTAACACTTATTTTCTTCTCATATTTTAAATCGGTAGGACTATATTTTCTGATAGATTTAAGAACTTGTGTATATTTACCAACACCAGTTGCACCATAAAAAATTAAATTTTTAAATTCAGTTATTTTTTTAGGAAATTTATTAAAAACCTTTTCTAATTTTGGATGTAAATTTTCCTTGACATTAATATATTCTTCAAAATGGGTTTCACAAAATTTCATTATCTTAATAATTATATTCAACATTCTTTATTTAACTTTATTACTTATGTATAATTTTTTATTAAGATTATATTTACATTTATAAAAGAAATAAAAGAAATAAAAGAAATAAAAGAAATAAAAGAAATAAAAGAAATAAAAGAAATAAAAGAAATAAAAGAAATAAAAAAATATATTAAATATAATTAATATATTTAATATAATGAATATTGTTAAGAGACTTGATCAATATAATGAAGAAAATGTATATTTTTGCGAACCTATAAAAAATAATGTAATGAATGATGGAATATTTATTAGAATTTTATATTCAACTTCAATATTTGTATTAAATGGAATAAATTTATTAATTCCGTTACATGATATAATCATTGAAAAATATTATAACAAATACAAATGCATATTCAATGTTACAACACATAAAGAAATTATTGAAAATTTAAAAATAATCGAAGAAGGATTATTAAAAAAATATAATATTAAAAATAAAATTCCACAATATAAAATAAATGAACAATTTAAAAATGGAAACATTAAATTATTTTTAGAAAATGCAGATAAATTATCTAATAGTAATTTTATGTTAAAAATTTCCGGAATATGGGAAACAGATTGTCATTTTGGATTAACATATAAATTTTTAAAAGCAAATCATCCATAGAAATATTATTCATGAATAATTAAATATAACAAATGATACCTTTCAATTAAACTATCAATATCTATTTTTGTTTCGAGTTGTTTATAAAAAGATAAATGTGATACATAAAAATCACTGTATAATATATTTTTGAATTGTCTATTTTCAACATAATTAACTGTTAAGCTTCCTTCATCATCCTGAGAACAATCTCTAATTTTATACCAATCTTTTCCTTTATATGCAAAAAAGTTTATACTAAATCTTGTAGTTATAGGTATTATTTCATTTTTATAGTCGTAATTTAAAAAACTTAAATAATTGTCTATAAAATAATTATGTAATCCTTCTGCTTTTATTCCACTTTCCCATAAGGTTCCATTACAGCCTAAATAAGGATATTCAAAATCCATTAGTGTTTTAGGAATTAAATTAAATTTATATTGTTGATAATAAGCACTTACACCATTATTAATAGTGTTTGCAAATACTAAATCATAGTCATTATTCTTAACAAATTCTATAAATTTCGGTAATTTAAATAAATCAATAAACACTATATCATCATCACATTTTATTATTATATCATCTACAAATTTTGGGTTATCATAATAAGTATAATAATTTTTCCAACTTTTTTCACATGTATCCATAAAATAAAAACCATCGTTTTTTATAGTTTTATAATTAAAATCTCCAACACTATTATGTCCTGTTTTAAAATATATATCATTAATTATAAATGGTTCTATTTCACAACTAATAATAATATTATTATTTTTATAAATTTTTAAAATATTATCTGTAATAGATACTATAATATTAATTTCTTCAGAACTATTAGCTATATCATTTTGTATTAAATTATATATTTCCACATTATCTTTTTTTATTACAGATTTTGTATTATCATATCCACCTAATATTAATTCATACTCAATATTTTTATTATTGTCATTTATTTTTATATGAATATTATTTGAAGCTATAACATTAAAACAAAACTGATTATTTAATATTGGTGTAAATATTTGAATATATCTACCATCTTTATTGCTAGAAGATCTTTTTAAATTACTAATAGTTCTTATATATTCATCATCATCAGAAATTCTAGTATTATTCCAGAAATGAACTTCATCCAATATTTTTAATTCTAATGCTTTTATTAAATATTTTACTAATATCTCTAAATTTTTTCTTCTACCTGAAAATACAGTAAGAATATTTTTCATAAATAATATAAATAATCTTATTAATATTATTTATATTATACGAATTTTATTTAATTTTATTTAATTTTATTTAATTTTATTTATCCATCAGTTGCATACTTAGCTAAAATAATATATAAAGTAACAACACTTACAATATTTAATATTCCTACAAAATATAATATCATACTATATACTTTATCTAATTTATTTGTTTCTTTAAAATTCTTATCTTGCATTGCAGTATAAAATATTCCTAATTGTAGTAAAATAAGTAAAATTGAAATATTTGTAAAACTTACATAACCTGGAGCAACATTTCCGTGACTAATACGATCTCTATATTTAAACAATAAAATTATTATATAAAGTATTATTGCTGCTACAATTAAAAATGGGCCTGATGAATAAAGTTTACTCAAAAATGATATTTTTGAATCTTGTGTTTTTCCTTTTTTATTTCCTAAAAAAATTACTATTATTAATATTCCAAAAAAGATTAAAAAAAATCCTGCTATAGTTCCATTTGTACTATTTATAGTAGGTGATCCAACTGTTATAAACAATAAAATAACTCCAATAATAATTAATGTTGTATAAAATATAGGCATCATACTATCGAATGATGATCCGTTAATATTAGAATTATCCATATAATATATAATTTATGGAGAATATTATTTATACAGCCGACTTTTGAATACTTTTTAATTCATCTAATTGATTTTGTAAATCTTGTATTTTTACAAGCAATAAAGGAATTAACCCAATATAATTTACAACTTTATGTTCTTCTGCTATATTCTCTTCATTCTCAATAGTAACACTTGTTACTAAATTAGGAAAATATTGTTCTAATTCTTGAGCAATAACTCCGAAATGAATTTTATTATTTTTATTATTTTTATTATTTTTATCAGATTTATAAGTATATTGTTTAGGTATTATTTTTAATAAATCATTTGATAATGATAATTTTAAATCTTCAATATTTTCTTTTAATTTTAAATCAGATGAATTATTAATAGATCCACCGACAGTTAAATCATTTTTAATATAAACATTTGTATTGCTATTAGTAGGTGTAAGAACATATTGATCATTTATTAAAGTATTTGTCCAAGATGTATTATTTAATGGTAATTGAATAGAAGCAAAATTTTTAATATATGCAGTATAACTTGGTTGTTTGCCAGTAAAACTTATTGACATTTAATATAGAAAAATATTTAAGTTTATAAATTATAATTTATTTTATTATAAAATATAAATTTGTGCTTATTTAAATATAAAAAATATAATTCTATAATAATATATAATTATGAGCCGATTTACAACAAGCACAAATTATCCATTAATTCCCAATGCAAATGAATATATGATTGAGCAAAGAATTGTCAGCATTCATTCTGAAGATAGAGATGTTACTAAATATCCTAGCTCTAGTAATTTTGAAATTGAATTACCCGATGATTATTGTAATGTATCAACTGTAAAATTAGGCAATTATACATTCCCTGCAAATTATAATACATTTGCATTATCTCAAGCAAATATTTCAATGACATTTAAAATAGATAATCCATTTAATCCGGCAGAACATAATTTTACAGACCCATTATTAAATGCTCTTTTCGAAGCATTATATGCTCATATTGATAATGATTATATTATAACTATTAGTGAAGGATTTTTTTCACCTACACAAATAGCAACAGAGTTAACAAATCGATTTAATGATGTTGTTAATACATATCTTTATGGATACCTTACTGATAATTATCCTGCATTAATCCAAGATTATATAAATGTTGGAGGTTATACACAATTCGTTATTGTATATAATGAAGTAACACAAACATTATGGTTTGGAAATAAAAGTTCAGGATTTACTATAACAAATGATTCAAGTTTATATTTATTAAGAAGAGAAATAATTTCAGTTCAATGCATACAACAACAAATAGATGATTTTTCAAACTGGGGTCTTCCACCTTATTTAGGATTTTCTAGATGTCCTACTCCATCTGTATCAAATGATGTACCCGGAAATTATCCGCGATTTTTTTATGGGGATGTTCTTACTAGTGGGGATAAAGGATATTGGCTTATTCCTGATTCTTATTATCAAACAACAACAGTATTTTATTTAGAAGCTCCTGCAAAAATAAATTTAATGGGCGAATCATATTTTTATATAGAAATTGCAGGACTTAATAATATTGATGAAACAAGTCCTTTTAATTTAAGTACATTTACAACCAGAACTAATGAAACAAATGGCATTCATAATTCTGCTTTTGCAAAAATAGGAGTAACCACAACCCCCATTGCGCAGTGGTATGATTCAAATACTGAATCTGTTAAAATATTTAATCCACCTGCTGAAAGAATTCGAAAAATAAAACTTAAAATACGATATCATAATGGGTTGCTTGTTAACTTTGGAAAATTTCCTTATTCGATTAATCTAATTTTTCAAATTTTGAGACCACAGAACCTCAGAACATATTTAACATTTGATCCTGTTGCAAATAGTTTATCTGGATCTTCTTCAATTTCTAAAAAACTTTAAACTATTTATATGCGAATTTTATATACATCTATTATCCAATTTTTTAAAATATCAATATTACAATTTTTATAGTCTCCTTTAAATCCATTTAATTTATAAAATATCGGGTTCTTCATTTTTGATGTTTTGAAAAATATGTAATCTCCGTAAGTACCATTTCTAATACTAATATTACTAGTTATTTCTCTAATAATATTAGGTCCTGTTTTAACAAGTTTACCATTATTATTGTTAGTATTTTCCAATTCATCCTTCATCAATATTTTTAATACTTCTTCATAAGTAATATTTTCAATAGGTCTATTTCCAAAACTAGATAATGATTTATTTGTTTCACCCCAATTTGCATATATTCCATATTTACCTTTTTTAATAAACAAATCTTCCCCGTGATATTTTCCTATTGATTCACTGTTCTTTTTTTTAATTTCAATATCTAATAAATCTTCTAATTTATATTCACCTCTCTCTAATTTTTCTAGATCTATGTCTTTTTTAATTTGTTTAAAAGTAATATTGTCTTTCCCATCATCCTTCTTAATACCATCTATGCACCTAATAACTGGACCATATTTGCCAATTATATAACTGTGCATATCATCTATTATTATTTCGTGTTTTTTTTCATTTTTTAAAGATAAACATAACATATCCATTTCAGCTACACATTGTAGGCATAATTGTTGCCATTCTTTCTCTCCTTTTGATATTTTATCTAGTTCATCTTCCATCATTTTTGTATACTTGTAATTAAATAAACTGTCAAAATGTTTATCTAAAAAATTTAATACAATAATTCCTAATTGTTGAATAACTAATTTATTAGTTTCATTTCCTATTTCTCTCACTATTATTTTTTCTATAATAGTATCATCTTCTAAATCAAAGTCTGTGCATGTTATTTTGATGCCTTCTACATTTTCTTTTTTGACATACCCACGCTCTTGAATTTTATCAATTAATGTGGAAAATGTGGACGGTCTTCCAATACCATTTTCTTCTAATAATTGAACTAATTTTGCTTCTGTATAATGTGATTTTGTATCTTTTAGTGTCATTGAACTATTGATTTTTTTATAATTATAGCTACATTGTTGTTTAATTGTTTGTAGATAACTATAATCTTTATTTGTTTCTGTACACTTCTTTTTTACTATTTTCCATCCTGGAAATTCTATGATTTCCGAAGAATAAGAATATTTTGAATCAAATGGAGCTGTTAATGATGCTGTTATTGAGAGATATTCTGCAGGAGACATACAACTTTCTAAACTTGTTTCCCATATTAATTTATATAGTTTTTTCTCTCTTGCTTCAAATTTGCTATTATTCTTTATATCTTCTTTTATATCTGATTTAAAATCTAAATTTCTAATATTAATATTTGTAGGTCGTATAGCTTCATGTGCTTCTTGAACAAGATTATCTACATTTTTATTTGAGTCTTTTTTTGAGGGTTTTTCTTTTTTCTCTTTTTTTTCTTTTTTCTCTTTTTTCTCTTTTTTAAGAGGTATAATATCTACTATATGATCATCATTAGCATTTGTACTTTTATTGTCACTTGTATTTATTAATTCATCTATTTTTAAATGTATATATTTTTCATCCATATATTCTTTTAAAATAAATGTTTTTGTACTTTCAATAAAATCTTTACTGTATTTTTTAGAATCCGTTCTCATATATGTGATATATCCTTCTTCATATAATTTTTGACATATTTTCATTGTCTCTTTTGGAGAAATATGCATTTCATTGCTAGCCATTTGTTGTATTCGTGAAGTTGTTAATGGCTGTGGTTGTATTTTTATTATTTTTTTTGGTCCAGTACAAGAATAAATATGATCAAAATTTACTGTCTCTTCCAAAAAACTTAACATATCATCTTCAATCTCATATTGTTTATTTAGTTCAAATGGTAAACACTGATTTGTAAAATAACCAACTGTATTATATATTTTTTTACCTGGCGAATTATTAATTTCCAGTTGATTTTCATATACTAATTTAAGAGCAGGAGTTTGACATCTTCCAGCACTTAAACTGTTTTCTGTATTTTTAGAAATATATTTCCACAATAATGGTGAAATTGTAAACCCTACTAATAAATCTAAGACTTGACGTGCTTGTTGAGAGTAAACAACATCCATATTAATTCTTATTGGATGTAATACGGCATTTTGTATTGCGCGTTCAGTTATTTCGTGAAAAATAATGCGTTTGGTTTTATCCACATTTAAATCAAATAACATACAAATATGCCAAGCAATAGATTCACCTTCACGATCATCGTCTGTTGCTAATATAACATCATCAGCTCCACTAATAGTTTTACGCATAGTTTCAATATGTTTTTGTTTTCTTTCATCCTTAACTATTTGATAATTGAGAGAAAAGTTGTTGTCAATATCAATATTTTTTAAAGATCCTAGCTCTCTCAAATGACCAAAACTAGCAATAACAATATAACCAGGACCTAAATATTCTTCTATTTTTTTACATTTTGCAGGCGATTCTACAATGACAACTGTAGTAGATAATTTAATTTTTGTTGCATTCGAAGTCATAATATTGTTAAATATATTTATAAAAATATATTTAAATTGTTTCTATGTTACTCTCATTTTAGTTATTTATACTATTATTATTGTTTATCAATCACCTTGAATTGTTTCCAACTAATATTTATAGGTTCAACTATTTTTTCAACCGGTTTATTTTTATCGTGTTCTTCATTTATTTTATCTGCTTTGCGTAATGCACTATCAACATATAATTCTTTTAATAATTTACCAACTACAAATGAACCATCATGTTGATCTAATTCTCCATCTTCTATTTGTTTTAAAACATCCAAGAATTTAAATAAAATTTTCAAATCAACCTCATCTTTTCTTACCTTATTAAAAATATCAGTATAATATGTAAATAAAAAAGTGCATTCTGTCATAGCATCATTAATAATTAATTCATTGTTTCCTTTATGTTTAGCTTTTAATAAAAGAAGACCATTAATATCAGATCTTAAAAGATGACTATGTTTTAAATCGCGTATTAATCCTGTTTGATCTTCAACATTATTTGCCTTAATCATATTTTGTAAATGAAGTCTTGCATTTTCGTCCATATAATTTAATTAAGTAACTTAATTTTTAAACTATAACTCAATAATATTTTAAACTATAACTCAATAATATTTTAAATTAATATTTTTTAATATTATTTAATATCTTAATATTATAATGGCATCATCATCTTCATCATCTACTCCAACTCCTACTCCAACTCCTGCTCCTGCTCCTGCTCCTACTCCTGCTCCATTACGAGTAGCACCAGTATCTGGTGGTAATGGATCTCCTAGCCAAGATGCTATGTTGAGAAATCAAAAAATGGCTGATACACAGTCTAAATTAGCCAATCCAAAAGGAGGTTCTAAAAAAAATAAAAAAAATAAAAGAATTAGAAGAAGTAAGATTAGAGGTGGATTAGTAGTAAATACTGTTACTCCTAAATATCAGGAAGTATCTGCAGGGAATCAAACATCAAATGCTCAACAAGTACGAGGTGCACAAACACAAAATCAAATGGCTGTACAAGGAGCACATGATCAAGTACCACTTGCAACAAAAGGTGGAAGAAGATCAAGAAGATCAAGAAGATCGAGAAGATCAAGAAAATCAAGAAGATCAAGAAAATCTAGAAGATCGAGAAAATCTAGAAGGTAAAGAAGATTGAGGAAATATTTTATTTCGAATACAATCAATAAGAATTATATATTAATAATATAAGTTATGCCAAAAGGAATTGATTGGATTAATTTTGTATATATAAATTTAGCCTTTATTGCATTAATATTATCAATGTATTTTTTTGCATCAATTGAAGAAATAAAAAAAGATTGGCCAAAATATCGATGTAATCCAATGTTTATGCCTTTATCAGATAATATTCAAGCTGATTTTACTTATTGTGTTCAAAATATGCAAAATAGTTATATGGGCTATTTGTTAGAACCAATAACATATATTACTTCAAATTTAACGTCAATGTCTTTTGAATTTACAGACAGTTTGAATTTTTTCCGTGTTATGATAAGTAATATAAGAACATTTTTAGAAAGTATAGCTGGAAATATATTTGGTGTATTTTTAAATCTTATTACAGAATTTCAAAAAATAACAATTGGAATTGTAGATCTTGTTGGTAAACTTATTGGCATACTTGTAGCAAGTATGTATATTATAGATACATCATTAAAAACATCTGTATCTATTGGTGGATATGTAGACAGCACTATATTCTGTTTTCATCCAGATACAAAAGTTAAATTAAAAAATGATTCTTTGGTTTTAATGAAAGACTTAAATTTAGGAGATATTTTAGAAAGTGGCAGCCGTGTAAATGCAATAATAAGATTAGATAATACTGAAGTAAAACAAGAATTATATATTATTCCAAATGGAGCGGACGGAAAAGATATTTATGTTACCGGAAGTCATTTAATATATTCTGTAGAAACAAATAAATACATTGAAGTAAGAAAACACCCACTTTCTAAAAAACAAAAAGAAAATGAAAAAATAGAAACAGATTGGTTCAGTTGTTTATTAACAAGTGATCATGTAATCAAATTAGGCGATAATCATTTTTATGATTGGGATGATGATCTTGTTCGACCTCTTAAATAATTTTAAAAATAAAATAACCACATAAAATTTACATATGAATGTATAAATTTTATGAATATTATCCAAATACTATATATGAATAATCCTTCTTCTATTTCAAACAGTACTAGTAAAATAAATAAATTATATAATGATTTAAATTATTATGATCTATATGGTGGATCAGTAATAATTTTTTTTATATTAATAATTATTCTTTTACTAGTATTGGCATATGCATCAGTAATGACTAATATACAACCGATAAAAGATAATTGGGCAGTTGAACGGTGTAATCCAAAAGTTATTCCTTTTGCAGGATTTATAAATAAACCAGAAAACTCTACTATTATCGAATTTACTGAATTTAATTTTAATTATTGTATGCAAAATATTTTAACTTCTGTTACAGGGACAGCAGTTAATCCATTAACATATATAACTTCAGGATTAACAGCAGTTTATAATGAAATAGCAGAAACATTAAATTCAGTACGAGTTATCATATCAAATATAAGAACTAATATTGATAAGATTACACAAGAAATAATGGGACGACTATTGAATATAATGACTCCTATTCAGACAATATTAATATCATTTATCGACATAACTCAAAAAGCACAAGGTATATTTGTAACTGGACTTTATACAAGTTTAGGATTATATTACACTGTACAGTCAGCATTAGGTGCATTTATTCAAGTAGTTATTGATATGATTTTACTTTTAGGAGGAATAATAATTGTATTATGGTTTATTCCTTCATTTTGGCCTATTGCTATTGCATCAACACTTACATATTTATTAACAAGCACAGTATTAATAATAATAATAGATTTTATGCATCGCCAAATGGGTATAGAAGTTAATTCACCTATTCCAATGCCTGGCAGTTGTTTTGATAAAAATACATGGCTTTTAATGAATGATGGGACATTTAAAATAATCGAAAAAGTCAATGTTGGAGATATTCTTGCAAATAATAATATAATAACTGCAAAACTTAAATTAGATGCAACAAATGTAGATATGTTTTTGTTAGGTAATACAAAGGTAAGCGGGAGTCATCAAACATTTTTTAAAGGAAAATGGATATTTGTAAAAGATCATCCTTATAGAATTCCTATTTTAAATTATAAAGAAAATTATATATATTGTTTAAATACCAGCTTAAAGACGATAACAATAGATAATATTTTATTTTCAGATTGGGATGAAATTTTTGATGAAGAGAAAGAGAAAGAAGAGCTTTTTATAAACCTCCCAATTAAAACTACCGATAATATCCATAATTATTATGACGGAGGATTCTTTTTTGATACTAAAATAGATTTTGAAAATGGAGAATCGAGAGAAATATGCAAAGTCAAAGTTGGAGATATACTTAAAAATGGGGAAAAGGTTTATGGAATTGTTGAGGTATGGAATAATAATTTAGGACAAAATGAATATAATCAAAATAATGTTTGCGGAATAAATATATACCCTATTATTTATAATCAGTTGCCTATTTTAGAAAATAAAGAAAATAAAGAAAATACTACAAGAAATTCTAAAATAATATATCATTTATTAACAGATAAAAAATATTTTACAGTAGAAAATATAAAATATTATCATTACAATTCGTGTATAGAACTATTTTTAGAAAAATATAGAGGAAAATTATTATCTATGAAATATGTATAATATGATATTTAATATTCGTATGGAAATTATTATTTTAATTATTGTGGTATTTTTTATTTTAACAGGCCATTTATTTTGTTCATGTGCTCAAACCACACCATTAGAAGCATTGACAAATATGGTTAATCCACAAAAGAAAAATGGTAAAAAAATTAAGGAAGGTCTAACTTCAAAAGGATCAGCTACTGGTCCTACTGCAAATATAATAAATGGTGGTGGAACTTTGCCAACAGGAACTAGTGGTAAATCGAAACAAGCAGGTCCACATTCAATAACATCCCTACCTATAACAAAAGAAGGGTTTACTGGTGCGAATATAAATTATGGTGAATCATCAATGTATAATGAACCAGCAACAAATACTTCTTCATGGTTTACACCAAATTTAACATATAGTAAAGGAAAACCAGTAAGCCAAGGTGTACAAAACATTTTAAATAGATCTAAACAACCAGTACCATTACCTAATGGAGAGATGTTGATGTTTAAAAATACGCAATTCTCTCCTAGCTGCTGCCCGAATACTTATTCAAACAGTAGTGGGTGTGCATGTATGACGGTTGATCAATATAATTATTTAATTGATCGTGGAGGAAATAATGTGCCTTATTCTGAATATTAAGCAAAATAAGGGTTTAAATGAATAATATTTTATTAACTTATTATAACTAATAAAATATGGAAGAAGAAAAAAAAAATGAAATTGAAATAAAAATTAATAGTAATAATATTGATGATGTTCCCAAAATCGAAGAATGGGTTGCAACGACAGTTTTAGAGCAAAACTATAAATCTGAAATGGAAGAAGAAGAAGAAGGTATTACAATAAATGCAACTAATTTACAATGGTTACCAAATTGGGTAACTTGTGAAACAAGTGGTGATGATAATAACTGTATGATTCATTCTTTATTATTATTTTCTTCACCAACATATCGAAAAATAACACAAATACAAAAAAATGAAATAGCAAAATTATATCGTGGTGGTCCTTTTTTAGATATAGTAACAGCCGATGAAATATATGCCAATGCACAATTTATTATATTAAGTACAGCATATTTAAAAGAAGAATATTTAGATAGTATTTGTAAGCATTATAGAATAAATATTTTATTATATTCAATAGGTAATAAATTACTACAGCATCCATTACATTGGGTTGACGAAAATTTATTAGAACAAAATAAAAGTAATTATGCATTTGTTATATGTAATAAAGGAAGTTCACATTTTGAAGCAATGGTAGATGGTAATGGTAATTTTAAAATACGTGTTGATGAAGCAAATTTTTATATAGTTGAATCAGCTCCAAAAATGAGTAATTCTAATATTAAATGTAAATATTCTGATAATCAACCAATTTCAATTGACGGAGTTGATTATATTGTAATTGAAAGAAGTATTAAAGGTTCTGATGATAATAATTTGGTTTGTTTCCATATAAGAGTACGAAATTTAAAAACTAATGGAGTAAAAGATTATGCTATAAATGATTATGGTAATATTGGTGAAGAATTAAACTTTACAACCCAACAAGAATTTTTAAACTACAAACTCCTTGAACAAGAGAAAGTAGGTGAATATGGAGATTACGGTACGCAGATAGGAATGCCGGGAATATTAAAAGGTAAAGCAGGAGAAACAGCAAAAGATAGAGCAGAAAGAGAAGCAAGAGAAAGAGCAGCAAGAGCAGCAAGAGCAGCAATGGGACTAGGACAAGGACAAGAAAAAGGATTTGTAAGATCGTCCATTAGTTATGGTGGTGAAGATTGGTTTTCTGAAACACCTGTTAAATTAGCATTAACAAATGAATATCGTTCAATTAATAGTAAAGACGCAACTGATAAAGCACTTGAAAGTTTACAAAAATATTCTCAAGTGACATTACAAAAACTAGAAATTTATAAAGTTATTTATGGTGCAGATATTCCTAAAATTTGTTTTAATATAAATGATCAAACCCCAAAAATTAAAAAAAAAATTAGTGATGCACGCAAAAAATTAAATGATAAATTAAGTAAAATAAGTGTTGAAAAATTAAAAAATATATATGAATTATTAAAAATTAGACAAGACGCTGCACGCAAAAAATTAATTGATAAATTAAGTAAAATAGATGATCAAGAAATACAAGAAATATATGATTTTTTAAAAATTGGACAAGACGATGCACGCAAAAAATTAATTGATAAATTAAGTAAAATAGATGATCAAGAAATACAAGAAATACAAGAAAAATATGAATTATTAAAAATTGGACAAGACGATCAGACCAAAAGGAAACGAGCAGATGTAGAAGAAATAGAAGATGTAGAAGAAATAGATTATATATCAGCAATAACAGAAAATATTTTAAATAATCCAGTTATTTGTAATTTGGCAATTATAGAACTTAATATTAATCAATTAGAAAAAATAAAAACTGCTGCTAGATTTTATTATGGAGATAAATTATTTAATGAGGGCATTTTTGAACCATCATTAGATAATGATATATGGATTGAATTATTAAAAAAATTAAAAATAAGTTATAAAGATGCAGAAAAATTATTAGAATTCAATGTGGGTTCTAATTCATTATATGCTTTAAAAAAAGCTGCAGAAGATATTCAACCTCCAAAATTATTAATAGATTTTAGTAAAACAGCGCCTGGAAATATGATCAGAGAAATTTTGAGTACTTATAGATTAAGTGGTTTTCCTATTCAATGTGTTTTTGATTATAAACCATCTGATATTTCAGATGATTTTGTAAATAGTAATAAAGATACTAGTGCTATGGATGTTGATACAGAAAAAATAGAAGACATTGATGGAAAACAGTTTGTTAAAAGTATGATAGAAAATATGTCATTACCATCAACATTTGAAATACCAATTGGTATTGCGGGTACAGAATTAAATGAAACAAAAGTTGAAGAACAATCAAAAGACGAAGGAGGAAATTTATTATTTGAAGGAGATGGAATAACACCAATTATGGATACATATTATGTAACAAAAAAAATTCAATTTTTAAATGATAATTCATTAGTATTTATTTCACAAACGTTATCAATGGAAGTTGATATTTTTGAAAATTTTATAAAAAATTCCGAAAATTTGAAATTATCAATGGGAAATCCAAAAGTTCCATCTATACCAATTTATATTGTATTTACATGTCTTGCAAGACAAAAAAATAGTAAAAAAGAATATTTTAAAATATGGGAAATATTATCTAATGAAGCTGATGTCGGTCTAATCCCAACCCAAGAAGCTAATCCTGAGCTTTTTATAGATATTTCAAAAGATCCGCAAAAACATAATTATATATTGTCAGAACATGCAATTCCTGAAAAAGTAAAATATACTTGGGATATTGAAAAAAAAGTTTTTTTATATAATTCATATCATGCAGCCATTATATTTATATGTAATGGATTAATATATACGCTAGGTTATGGGTATGATCCTGATTGTGAATCAAATAATAAATATTTAGATTTAATTGAAAAAAAATTAAAACCTTTTATGGGAAATGCAAGATTATTTGGAACAGGATTTATTTATTCACCCGATAGTTTAGATATTGAGGTAAAAGACTATAATTATAAAATAGTTGATATCGGAATTTTAAAAAAACGACATATTACTAGATTAAATAAAAATTTTGCATCAATAAAAAGAGTTAAAGCAGAAACAATGGTTCAAGATGATTTAGAAACAGACCTTTTAACCGGTGAAGTAACGAGTCAGGTTGATATACATATTAAAAAAATAACAATAGATAGATTTGGCGCTGAAACATATAATATATATTCTAGATTAGCATCAAAACAATTTTTATTAATACCTGGACAAACACAAGTTATGAATTGTAGTACATTTATAGAAAGTGTATTTTATGATAGAATAAATTGTGATAAATATATGCTTGGGTTTCAATATTCAGATCCAAATAATTGTAAAAGAAATATTGACCCATTTAATGAAGACGATGCAAAAACAGAAGTACAAAATATTTTTACTGCATATTATAATCCTAATGAAATTCTTAAAACTTTTTTAGATTTGGTTAAATATAATGATGCTGCTGTTTCTTTAAATTATCGAATTTTGAATGCAATTATAAGTGGACCTGTTAATACTGGTGCTGCTTTTGGTGCTGCTTTTTCTGCTGCTGCTTTTAGTAGTGCTTCTGGTCTTGCTTCTGCTTTTAGTAGTGCTTCTGGTCTTGCTTCTGGTCCTATGGATACTGGTTCTTCTGTTCCTGTTCCTGTTTCTGTTTCTGTTCCTGTTTCTGTTTCTGGTTCTGTTCCTGCTATGGAAATGGGAGGATCAAAAAATAACAATAAAAAAATAAAAACAAAGAAACAAAATAAAAAAAATAAAACACCACGAAAAGCATCAGATCCAACTATTTAAAAGTCGTATAACAAATTGTACAATAAGTTATCTTCATAGATTTTTCACCATAATCATAATCAATATCATCTTCTTCATAATTATGTTTACATAAAGATTTTATTTGTTGCTTTATTTCCATCATCATTTTATTTAATATTTGCAAATCCTGTTTTTTCGTCTTTAATTCAAAATGTTCTTTATACTCATTAAAAAAATTATTAATAAATGAACTAAAAGTAGGATTATTGCAACATTCATTTTCATTAAAATTAATTTGTTCTTGTTGACAACTTATTTGCAATTCAATATGAGTTCTAAGTTTGAATAATATATCAAGTTCTTCATTAAGATTTATAGAAAGATTTACACAAGTTATATCACTATTTTCATTTTCATAATTGCACATTATATTAATAATTATTGTTATCTATTTAAATAATAATTATTTATTCTTTTTCTATTTTTCTTAAATCTTTTTTCTATTTTCTTTTTTCCTTTCTATTATAAAATTTATACATTTATACATTTATACATACATACTACACAAAGCCATATTAGTATCTTTCTCTGTCTTGATCATTTTATCAACAATATCTTTTGTAACTGTAAAAGGGAATTCAACTGAAAATGACATATCCTCTTCGAATAAATTTGATCCTGGTCTCATTAACCGATACAAATTCAATTTTGTGTAAATAATTTCCAAACAACGCTTCAAATTTCGAACACCATCTTCTTTATTACAATAAGTATCAATAATATGATGAATCGTATCTTGTGGAATAGTAATATCTTCCTCAGAAAACTTGACCTGATCTCGAATCCTAGGTAACAAATATTGATTTCCAATCACAGTTTTTTGTTTTTTATCATATCCCTTAGTCTTAATTCTATACATCCGATCTTTAAGAATAGGATTCACTTTGCTCTCATCATTATAACTAAATATGAATAAACATTTACTCAAATCGAAATCAATGTCCGAGAAATACTTATCGTGGAATTGATTATTTTGTGTCGTGTCTGTTAAATGCGTCAAAATGCCGGCAATTTCCTCACCCTTTGGAGTGTCGCTAATTTTATCCAACTCGTCGAAATAAATTACTGGATTCATACACTTACTATCAATCAATATTTGAACAATTTTTCCCCAGATACTGCCTTCATATGTGTAAGAATGACCTTCTAAGAAACTACTATCTGTTGCTCCACCAAGAGATATAAATGCGAAAGGACGATTCAAAATTTTACTAATGCCTTCTTTCACCAAACTCGTTTTTCCTGTGCCTGGTGGGCCGTGAATCGCAATTGCGGTTCCAATAGCCGATGGATTTGTAACTAGTTGACCCAACATTTGCATAATTTGCATTTTGGCATCATTGAGACCATACACCGCATTATCGAGAGTGGTTTTTGCGGCTTCCATAAAATCGTGGCATCTTTCTACACCATCTGAAATATTTACTGGAAGCGTTTCTTCTTTTCCAAATGGAATACGCATAAAGGTATCAACCCAATTTTTAATTTTATAATATTCGCCACTACCCGGTTCCATATAACGCAGAGAAGCTATTTTCTTCATTGCTGCGGCTTTGTAAATTGGTGGAATATTAGATTCTAATAAAGTAATTCGATATGGTTTTTCCACTCTCGAAATTTTATTTATTTCTCTGACCTCTTTGATAATCTTTTTTTGCTCGACTATGTCCATTTTTTCGAAGAAAGTGTAATCATTCATTGTGTTTTTATCGCGCACAATTTTTCTGAAAATTCTTTCGTGCTTTTCCTTTGTTTTTATGATCTTTTTCTCTTGCTTTTTTTTCTTTTCATTTATCTCTCTTTTACAAACTTTGATGCATTCAGAAACCATTTTATTTCCCTTTGAATTGCATTCAATTGCTTTCAGACTTTTCAAAATGGATTCGTCATTTTCTAAACTGGAATTACTAGTACTTGCATCTGCTGACTTACCAAGAATATTTTTTATCATTGAAACCATATCAGCATTTGACTCATCGGTTTTTTCTTCTTTCTCTTTCTTCTCTTTCTTCTCCTTCTCTTTCTCTTTCTTATCTTTCTCTTTCTTATTTTTCTTATCTTTATCTTTTACATCCTTTTTTTTATTACTTCTTTTTGATTTTCTTGTAACAACTTCTTCTTCTTCTTCATCGTCTTCTTCTTCATCTTCTTCTTCATCTTCTTCTTCTTCGTCACTGCTACTATCATCAGTATTAATTTCCTCATCTTCATCTTCAGTTTCTTCTTCATCATAATCTTCGTCATCATCATAGTCTTCCCATTCATCATCATCTTCATTTGGTTGTCCAATTGTAAATATGATATTAAATTTACTTGCTGATTTTGAAACTTCATTTTCTTCTTCTGTGTCGCTTTCTTCTTCTTCTTCTTCTGCGTCACTATCTTCTTCTTCTTCTTCACTCTCTTCTTTTTCTTTTTTTTTATCATTCTTTAAAGGTTTCTTTTTATCATTCTTTAAAGGTTTCTTTTTATTATTCTTTTTATCATTCTTTAATGATCTCTTAGGGTTGTCTTCTTCATCGCTATCATCATCTTCTTCAACAGGAAGATTTTTCAAATGTTTTTTAATTTTCTCTCCCATTTTGACTTTATTATCCATATGTTTTGAAGGAAACATTGTTGATAATAGTTTTCGATATTCGTGATCGTCCATTTCAACATCATCTTCATTTTCATCATCATAGTCTTCATCACTAAAATCCGAATCCGAATCTTTGTGGGATTTTCGAACCTTTGTATTTTCTTCTTGCTTCTTAGAAGAGCGCTTTGATTGTTCTCTTTTAATCATCTTTTGATCTCTGGTCATTTCTTTCTTATATAATATATTTGTTTTTATATTTTATTTTTAAATCAATTTTATTTTCATTTCAAATTATTTATTATCGAAATAAATGAAAATTATAAAACGAAAAAAATATATTATATCAATTTTATTTAAATGATAATATTTTAAAATAAAATTGATAATAAACAATCTAAATATAAATATATTATATAAGGAAGATGTCAAGAAATGCCAAAGCAATATCGCAAAATAACAATTCCAAAATTATTGGAATACAATTTAGTATTCTATCTCCAGATGAAATTCGAAAAGGCTCTGTTGCCGAGATAACTTCAAGGGACACATACATCAATAATAAACCTATTATTGGTGGTCTTTTTGATCCCAGAATGGGTGTACTTGAATCTGGTCTTATCTGTCCTACGGATGGTCTCGACTATATGCAAACGCCTGGTTATTTTGGACACATCGAGCTTGCAAGACCAGTGTTTTATATTCAATATTTGAGCACGGTCTTGAAAGTTCTTCGATGTGTTTGCTTTAAATGCAGCAAACTTCTGATAAGTAAAGAAAAATATAAACAAGCATTAAAAATGTTGGGAGATGCCAGATGGAAATATGTATTTGCTTTAGCAAGTAAAGTAAAGCGATGTGGCGAAGATACCGAAGACGGTTGTGGCTGTTTGCAACCTGGTAAGATTCGCAAAGATGGCCTCGCAACTATTTATGCTGAATGGAAAAATGATTCTGAAGAAGAAGGTGCTGGAAATATTGTGATTAAATTGACAGCTGAAATGGTGCTAAAGATTTGTAAAAGAATATCGGATGAAGATGTGTCTTTTATGGGATTTAGTCCTGTGTGGTCGCGACCTGATTGGATGATTTGTCAAGTTATGGCGGTCCCTCCTCCAGCCGTGAGACCATCTGTGAAGCACGATGCACAGCAGCGATCTGAAGATGATTTAAGTCATATTTTGGTGAATATTATAAAAACAAATAAAACATTGCAAGAAAAATTACAAAATAATGCACCTGCAAATGTGATTGACGATTGGACTACTGTTTTGCAATACTATGTTGCGACTCAAGTAGATAATAAAATTCCAGGTGTTGCATCTGTTGCACAGCGTTCTGGTCGTCCATTAAAATCGATTAAAGATAGATTAAATGGAAAAGGTGGGCGTATGAGAGGAAATCTAATGGCAAAGCGTGTAGATTTTAGTGCTCGGTCTGTTATCACAGCGGATCCGAACATTTCTATTCGTGAACTAGGAATTCCGATGAAAATCGCCAAGAATATTACCAAACCAGTTGTCGTAAATGCAGTGAACCGAGCATTTCTAATGAAATTGGTACAAAATGGTCCTGATGTTCATCCAGGTGCAAAAATTCTTGAGAAGAAAAATGGCGATTCTATTACATTGAGATATATTGATAGAAAATCGATTATTTTGGAAGATGGAGACATTGTTCATCGTCATATGATGGACGGAGATGCAATTCTATTCAACCGTCAACCTACTTTACACAGAATGTCAATGATGTGTCATATTGCTCGAATTATGAAGCAAGGTGACACATTTAGAATGAATGTGGCGGACACCAAGCCATACAATGCGGATGAAATTATTGTGATGTAACATCGTCTCAACGTTCGCAACAGGGGGAGTTAAAAGCGTGCAACCCTCTAGTAAATAAATTAATATATATAAGGAAACAATATAAAGAATAATCTATATGGTATACTATAATGGTAACTGATACAGAACCGGAAAACGCGTCGAGATGTTGTTCAAAATGTGGTAATATAAAAGAAAATATTAAGTTTATAAAAAATAGAAATATATGCAAAGAATGCCGCAATGCAGCTGCTAGAAAAAATTATAATAAACTTAATCATATAGTTTTAGTAGAAAATCTTGAAATAATTACTGATAATGTAATTATTCAAGAATGCAATACTTGTAATCAATCAAAATCTCTAGTAGAGTTTATCAAAAATCTTAAAATATGCAAAGATTGCAATAATTTAAAACGACGAAATAAATATCATACTGATGATGATCGTCGTTTGAAAATTATTAAGTTGGCATCTGATTATAAGCATAATAAGGTTATTGAAAGACAACAAAAGAAACTAGAAGAGATTGGTTTAGATAACAAGAAATGTAGTGTATGTTTTACAATTAAAGAAAAGTGTAAGTTTCGTTATAATAGATTAAAGTGTAAAGATTGTGAAAGAGATGAACCTATAGAAAAGTTTAAAAGATCTGTTCGTTGTAGAATTTGGTATGCATTAACTACCAAAAAACTACATACGATTGAATATCTTGGATGCTCATCTAACGATTATTTACAATGGATTTTAAACTATAACGAAAAATACACTCTTGATAATAGAGGAACAGAATGGCACATTGACCATGTAATTCCGTTATCAAAATTTAATTTGGAAAACATAGATGAACAAATGATTGCATTTAATTGGAGAAATACAATGCCTTTAGCAGCAAAAGAAAACTTATCAAAAAATTGTAAAATAATTAAACCACAAATTGAACAACACTTGAAATATTTATCAGAATACCATAAAGAAAAAAATATAGAGTTTCCTCAAATATATATTGATTTATTTGCGAAACACCTTGTTGCGGGAAGTCCCTTAGAGCCTTTACTACCACTCTGATATCGAAAGATATTAAGAGGATCTCGGTTAATAGCCGAACCCGATGGTAATAATGTAAAGGATTGGGTAATCCGCAGTGTTACTTCCTAATGTCGTTTAGCAGACTATGGAAGGCATTCAGAGACTGAACGGGTGTTGGTGAACAATGAAGGATTAGCTACCCTGAGTTTGCTTAAGATACAGTCCGGCCCTTTGGGAAACTTTAGGGAGCCACCGTTTGATGGCGATGAAATGAATTTGCATATGCCGCAGGATTTAGAAGCGGAATCAGAATTGAGAAATTTAGCAGCAGTCCCATATCAAATTATCAGTCCTGCAAATAATGCACCAATTATCGGTATTTACCAAGATTCGATGCTTGGTGCATATCGATTTACACGAGAAGATATCAGATTTACACCTCGTGAAGCAATGAATATATTAATGATGTTTCAAAGAGTAAATGAAAAGGCAATAAATGCCATTATCGAAGAACGCGGTGTCGTCACTAATTTTGAAATAATGTCGCAAATTCTGCCACCATTAACACTTAAATATAATACAAAATGGTTCAAAGATACTGAAGACAAGGCTACTTCAAATAATGTTTTGGAAATAAAAGATGGACAATATTTGCGAGGACAGATGGAAAAAGGTGTATTAGGTGGTGGAACCAAGGGTTTGATTCAGCGTATTTGCAATGATTTTGGAAATTTTGCATCCGCGGATTTTATTGACGATTTACAAAATATTATTACTGAATATATGAAATCAAGTGCATATAGTGTTGGAATTAGCGATCTAATTGCCGATGAGAAAACGAATCAAGATATTATTAAAGTTATTACGGATAAAAAAATGGATGTAAAGAATTTGATTGACCAAACCCAAATTGGTGTCTTTGAAAATAAAACGGGAAAAACTAATGAAGAAGAATTCGAAACACAAGTTAACAATATTTTGAATCAAGCATCTTCAGAAGCCGGTAAAATTGGTCTAGCCAGTTTGAGTAAAGATAATAGATTTGTTATTATGGTAAATGCGGGTTCAAAAGGTTCAGAGTTAAATATTTCTCAGATGGTTTCGTGTCTTGGACAACAAAATGTTGATGGTAAACGAATTCCTTATGGTTTTGATCATCGTACTTTACCACATTTTGCCAAATATGATGACAGCCCTAGTGCTCGCGGTTTTGTAGAAAGTTCATATATTAATGGATTAAACCCTCAAGAATTATTCTTCCACGCGATGGGTGGTCGTGTTGGTCTCATTGATACTGCGGTAAAAAGTGTAACATGGGAAACGCCAATTATAATTATTGAAAATAGCAAAATAAAATATATTGAAATTGGAAAATGGATAGATGTTCAACTTGATAATTCTCCACCAGAAAATATTCAACATTTTACAGCAAGACAAATGGAATTATTAAATATTAAAAATGGCGATGTATTTATTCCAACTACAGATGAAAATGGAGTAGTTACATGGGGTGAAGTAACAGCCATTACTCGTCACGATCCAGGAACAGAATTATATGAAATTAAAACAAGCGGAGGTAGAAATGTTATTGTCACTGAAAGTAAATCATTATTAATTTGGAACGAAGAAACAAAAAAATTAAAAGAAATGTTAACACCTGATATTAAAATAGGAGACTGTGTTCCAGTTACTATGGAATTATGCCAATCACCAATTGTTATAAATAGTATAGATATGAATGATTATTTACCTAAAAATGAATATGTTTACGGAACTGAATTTAATAAGGCAATTAAAATGATGAGTGAAAAAATGGAAAATAGAAATAAAATACCAGCAAATTGGTGGAATGAAAATAACGGAACAACTTTTATATTGCCTTATACAAAAAAATCATCACTACAAAGAGCAATTGTTCGATCTAATATTTTGAATATTAAAGATGGGTTTATTTATCCTTATAGCGGAAATCGTAAGGAAACTAATATTCCATCTGAATTTGAATTAAATGAAAGTAATGGAATTTTCATCGGTTTATTTCTAGCAGAAGGAAATGTTGGAAGGAATACTGTTTGTATTACTAATAATAATGAAAATATAAGATCATTTGTGAAAAGTTGGTTTACATCGCATTCGATTGAATATGTTGAAAGGATTAAAATAAATAAAGTTGGATGGAAAACAACAACGATTATTGGTGCATCCAGTATTTTATCAACATTCTTGACAAAACTCGTTGGACACGGAGCCGCAAATAAATATATTCCAAATGAAGCATTTATTGCACCAGAACCATTTATTATTGGATTGATCAATGGTTATTATTCTGGCGATGGTACAATTAGTAAAAATTCAGTAGATTGTGGTTCTGCATCAAAAAGATTAATTGAAGGGATTTCAATGTTATGTTCAAGATTTGGAATTTTTGGAAAAATGTTTAAAACACAATTAAAATCAAATAATTTTGGAACAAAAAATATCAAACCTACTTACAGACTAAGTATTCGAGCTCAATGGGGAAAAATATTTTCTGAAAAGGTGCAATTAATTGAAGAAAATAAACAGGAAAAACTGTCATCTATTAAATGGGGAATTTGTCATAGAAATTTTAATACATATAATAATGTAGTATTAGATAAAATTATCGAAATAAATATTATTGGTGTTGAAAATCATCCAAAGGTTTATGATCTAACTATCCCATCAACATTAAATTTTGGATTAGCAAACGGTCTTCAAGTTAGAGATACTTCAACCACTGGATATATCCAGCGACGATTAATCAAAGGTTTAGAAGATTTAATGGTTGCATATGATATGACAGTTAGGACGAATAAAGGCAAGGTTGTTCAATTTATATATGGTGATGACGGCATTGATCCAGTAAAGGTTGAAAATCAAATAATGCCAATTGTCACTATGAATATTCAAGACATTTATGCTCATTATAATATTCCAGATGAAGCAGGAAAATCCAAATTATTATCTGCGATTTTATTAAAACCAGCACTTTCACGCTATAAGAAGCAGCTAAAGGATACACTAGAAAAATGTCAGTTTTACACAGATATGATGATTAGAAACCGCGATTTAATTGTTAAAAATGTGTTCAAGAACAAGGGGGACAGTGTTGTAAATTGTCCCGTTGCATTTGTTCATCTTATTAATAATATAATTGGCCAGCAACATATTAATGCAAGTTCAGTGATCGATTTGACGCCATTAGAAGCATTTAATATGATTGAAGAGTGCTATTCCAATTTGGAAAAAATCCGGTGTGCGGTTCCAACTGATTTGTTTAAAACATTGTTTTATTATTATTTGTCACCAAAAGATCTCCTATTTGTTAAGAGAATTAATCGCACTGCTTTGACGGTTTTATTGGAAAATATTACAGTTAATTACAAACGCGCAATTGTTGCACCTGGTGAAATGGTGGGTATGATTGCGGCGCAGAGCATTGGCGAGCCAACCACGCAAATGAGTTGTCCGTTCCGTGAGCATATTAGGTGTGTAAAAATTAATAAATTATCAAATAAAACAATTATGGTCTCAGGAGAAATTGGCACTCTATGTGATAAATTGATAGAACAATTACCAGAATTTACTTTCAATACTGGTCACACAGATAGTGTAGAAACATTATTAGATGCACTTGATGATGAATATTATATTGTCGGAGTTGATGCTGAAGAGAAAACACATTGGAATAAAATTAGTCATGTGAGTAGACATCCTGTGAATGGTGAATTGATGAGAGTTACTACAAAAAGTGGACGCATAGTTGAAACAACTACAAGTCATTCACATTTAATTCGTGATCAAATATCGCAAACTGTTGTACCTATCACTGGTGCAAATATGACAAAAGGAATGCGTATACCTGTAGCAAAACATATAGATAATTCATTTATTAAAGATACTGTTACAATTGGAACAAAAGAATATAAATTGGACTACTTATTTGGTTGGTTTGTTGGAGCTTATTTGGCAGAAGGACATCTTATTAAAAAAAAAGGAACTCCAATTGCACAAGGAACAATATGTATTACAAATATATCACCTCATTTTATTAAAAATACAAAAGATTTTGCTTCCAGATTTGATAAAGAGTGCAGATTAAATGAAAGACCAGGTGAATATGGTCCAGGTGTAACAACAATATTCTCTTATAAACCTTTAGCAGACTTTTTACTAGAAACTTGTAATACTGGTTCTTTTGTAAAACATGTTCCCGATTTTGCATTCTTAGCTCCAAATGAATTTAAGTCTGGATTAATTCAAGCATACTTTGATGGAGATGGAAATTTCCAAAATGATGAAGGTCATCATCAGATTCGTGTATGCAGTCGATCAAAACAAATGATAAAAGATATGGCATTAATACTCAACTACTTTGATATATTTGGTTCTATTAAAGAGAACTTTACTCGTGGGTCAAATATTTATAATTTGGCAATTTCTGCAAAATATAGTAAACGCTATCAAGAAACAATTGGATCACTAATTCATTCAGAAAAGTTGCAAGAATTAGTAGAATATACTAGTAGAGAAGATATACATAGTTTATCAGATGATATCGATAAAATTAACGGACTTGGTGAGATTATTGCCAAGTGTGGTAAGACTTTAAAATTGCCAGGACAAAGCCGTAATTATGGTCGATGGGCTAAGAAGGATACTATTGGTCGACGCACTCTTGAAAAGTATATTCAAATATTCGAATCTCACGAAAATGTTAGTTTAATAAAAGATGAACTTAAAATTCTGTATCAAGCTGCCAACTCTGGTGTTATTTGGGATGAAATTATAAAAATAGATATTTGGACTCCTGAACAAACTGAATATGTATATGACTTTACTGTTCCCGCGAATCAAACATTTATGACTGATTATGGTGTCATTGTACATAATACGCTAAATTCAGTAACCTTTGAAACACCTATTATCGTAAGGAATTCTGAAGGAAAAATACAAAAAGTGCAAATAGGTGAATTTATTGTAAAACATATTGCTTCCCCTAAAAAAATAGAATATTATTCAGAAAAAGATACAACATATGCAGAACCTAAAGAGTATTTCGAAATTCCATCTTGTGATGAAGATGGTAATGTTGTATGGAAAGAAATTGAAGCAGTTACACAGCACCCAGTTATAAATAAAGATGGAACAAATACAATGTTAAAGTTTACTACAAAAGATGATAGAGAAGTGATTGTTACAAAAGCAAAATCTTTATTAAAATTAGTAAATGGAAAAATTACAGCTGTAGATAGCGATCAATTCAAAGTGGGGGATTATCTTCCTGTAAGCACAAAACAAATAGAGTTTTCAGAAACTAGGATCTTAAAATTGCGTGATATTCTTCCACCAACTGAATACATTTACTCTTCTGAAATAGAAAAAGCAAAAAATGTTATGACTGAGTATCACTGGTGGTCAAAACATCAAGGAAAAACATTTAGATTACCTTATGCTAGAAGTGATACTTTTGTAGCCAAAGTTGGAGAAAAATTACGAAATGGATGTAAATCAAAGACAGGATTTGAACCAGGATGTGTATATATGAAACAAACAAATATGAACAATTATACAATTCCAGAAGAAATACCATTAGATTATAATTTTGGTTATTTGGTCGGGGCTTATGCAGCAGAGGGGTGTATGACAAAATTTCAAGTATCTATTGCTAATAATGATTCGAAATATTTTGAACCTATTCAAGAGTTATGTCAGAAATGGAATATTACTACCAAAGCATTTAGACATGAGAATAAAGGAAAAATTGGTTGGACAAGTCAAGATATAAGAATTTATAATACAGTTTTATGCAGAATTTTAGAAAATCTTTGCGGAAAGCTCAGCCATAATAAATTTATTAGTGATAAAATTATATTTTCAAATAAAGAGTGCTTGCTCGGATTTTTAGATGCATATATTGGAGGTGATGGATCTATTATAGTTAAATCAAAAATGATAACAGTTACATCTGTTTCAAAAGAATTATTATTAGATGTACAACAAATATTAAATAACTTGGGTATTTATAGTTTTATTAATAAATATAAAAAACAGGAATCAAATAATAGAGGTACATTACCTGAAAATATTCATCAAATGTATCATTTATTAATTAGAAATCAACAAGCACAAAAATTATCACAAATTTTAAATATAAAAATTAATTATAAAGATATTAATAGCAAGATTATTTTAGATAATGAATTAAAATTTAATTACAAAATTAATAGAAAATATTTAACAGTGCCTAATGAAATAAATGGGAAAATTGTATTTGAATCAAGAACTGATAACAAATATGTAGATATTTTATTTGATAAAATTATTAGTATTGAAGAAGTTCCAAATACAACAAATTATGCATATGATTTAACTGTTGCGGATACAAGAAATTTTAACATCTATAATGGTCTCGCGCTGGAAGATACATTTCATTTTGCCGGAGTGTCTAGTAAATCCAATGTGACTCGTGGTGTGCCAAGAATTGAAGAAATTTTATCATTGTCATCTAGCCCAAAGAATCCTTCACTTACAGTCTTCTTGAAAACGGAAGATGAAACAGATCGCGAAAAGGCTCAATCAATTATGTATATGTTAGAGCATACAAAAATGAAAGAAATTGTATCATCAACCGAAATTTACTTTGATCCAGATGATTTGAATACATTGATTGATGAGGATGAAACAACGATGCAACAATATCGTGCTTTTGAGAATATGGTTGATGAATGTATGGAAGCATCAATGACTGAAGATACAAATGAAAAATCCAAATGGATATTGCGTATGGTAATGAATCCAGAAATTATGTTAGAAAAAAATATTACAATGGATGATGTCAACTTTACATTGAAGAATAGTTTTGGAGATGATATTTCGTGTATTTATTCAGATTACAATTCTGACAAATTAATATTTCGTATTCGAATGAATAGTGTTGCTAAACACGGCTCGAAAAAAATAAAGGTGAATCCATTGGATCAATCTGATCAGATATATTTGCTCAAGAATTTCCAAGATCAATTATTAGAAAATATTGTTATCAGAGGTATCAAGAAAATCAAGAAAGTAATTTTGCGAAAGATCAAGGACAATGTGGTGGAACAATCTGGAATATTCAAGAAGCAAGATATTTGGGTTTTGGATACAATTGGAACAAATATGATGGATGTTCTTGCACTTGATTATATTGATCCGAATAGAACAGTAAGCAATGATATTGTTGAAATATATGAAACCTTTGGAATAGAAGCTGCGAGACAAACTATTTATAATGAATTGGCTGATGTTATAGAATTTGATGGTACATATATTAATTTCCATCACTTGAGTATGCTTTGTGACAGAATGACTTTTACGAATAAAATGATATCTATTTTCAGACACGGTATCAATAATGATAATATTGGACCAATTGCCAAGGCATCCTTTGAAGAGACCCCTGAAATGTTCTTAAAGGCAGCTAGACACGCAGAATTAGACACAATGCGAGGAGTATCTGCAAATGTGATGTGTGGTCAAGAAGGTATGTTTGGAACAAATGCATTCCAAGTTGTATTAGACTTGGAAGAAATGAAAAAATTAGAAGAGGTTGTACAATATGAAAAAATGAATGAAGCTGATTCGATTGAAAAAATGTTTGGAGGTATAGAAAATCCAGATGATCAATGCAGTTCAAACAAATTAATGATACAGAATAATGTTGTTAGTATCAAGGAAGTTGATTTGGGTCAAGATAATAAATATGATCCTGGGTTTTAAATATAAAAATCTTATAAAAAATAAAAAAATAAAAAAATAAAAAAATAAAAAAATAA
>TBL_comb47_HYPODRAFT_10001261_pt1 | contig 32985 bp, 27 predicted proteins | sample TroBogypolimnion_40_FD_10682 | JGI IMG/M metagenome (IMG submission 10682)
AGGATGAGGAATTTAAAGCATCATTCTGGTTGAGATGCGTGTTTGGTTTTAAGTGTTCTGCAATTCATTTTAATAATTGATATGGCCGGAAAATCCCTGAAGAAGTTCATCTATTTCTCGATCGTGGCTGCCGTAGTAACCATCGCACTGAAAGGCATCTCCTTTCTGCTTACGGGCTCTGTCGGGTTGTTGTCTGAGGCGCTTGAATCGTGCGTAAACCTGGTTGCCGCCCTGGTTGCCCTGGTGGTTTTGTCCATTGCAGAGAAGCCTGCGGATGCAGAACATGCCTTTGGCCATTCCAAGGCCGAATATTTTTCGAGTGCCATCGAGGGAGGGTTGATCATTGCCGCTGCCTGCAGCATCGTCTGGAGTGCCTATCCTCGTTTGATACATCCCCAGCCATTGGAGAATGTTGGATTCGGTCTGCTGATCTCCTTATCGGCCTCCCTGATCAACCTGGTCATGGGTCTGGTTTTGTTGCACCAGGGGAAGCGGCATCATTCTGTTACGCTGACTGCCGATGGAAAGCACCTGATGACGGATGTATGGACTTCGGTGGGAGTCGTTGTGGCCATTGGTCTGGTGAAGGTGACGGGTATTCTGGTACTGGACCCGATCATTGCCATGCTGGTAGCCCTCAACATCATCTGGACGGGCTACAGGCTGATGGTGCAGTCGGCCAGAGGATTGATTGACACAGCCATTCCCAATGAGGAGCGGCAGGAGGTAGAATTGATCTTTGATCAATTCCGCGAAAGCGGGATTGAATTTCATTCGCTGATGACCCGTCAGGCCGGGCAGCGCAAATTCATCTCCGTCCACATTTTGGTCCCCGGCGAATGGACGGTTCAGCGCGGACACGATTTGCTGGAGGTGATCGAGGGAAGGGTTCGGGATAATTTTAAATTCCCGGTTACGGTTTTTACCCATCTGGAGCCCGTTGAAGATCCGGTTTCCCACAGCGATATTGGGATCGACAGATTGTAAACGGGTTCGGGTATTTTTTCTATTTTTGCAGCACACAAAATGCGTTACCATGTTAGAGCGGATCAAGGAACTCCAGAAGGAGATTGAGGAGCGGATTGTTAAATCGGCCGAAGAGCTGGAGGAGGTGAGAATCAAATATCTCAGTAAAAAAGGTGAGATATCAAGATTGATGGATGATTTCAGGAATGTATCTGCCGACCAGAAAAAGGAGATCGGTGCGGCTATCAATACCCTTAAGAATTTTGCCCTGGAGAAGATCAGTTTGCTGAAAGAGGGTCTCGCAGATCAAGGTGCTGACACCAAAAAGCTGGATCTGACTCTCCCAGGAGATCCGATGAAGGCAGGAACCCGTCATCCCATCTCGATCATCAAAAACGAAATCCTGGAGATTTTCAAGAGATTGGGGTTTGTTGTATCTGAAGGGCCGGAGATTGAAGATGACTGGCATGTATTTTCTGCCCTGAATTTTCCGGAAGAACATCCCGCCAGGGATATGCAGGACACCTTCTTCATCACGAGAAACCCCGATATTTTATTGCGAACACATACCTCTTCCGTTCAGGTTCACGATATGGAAACCATGCAACCACCGATTCGTACGGTCACACCCGGAAGGGTATTCCGCAATGAGGCCATCTCCTACCGGGCACATTGCATGTTTCACCAGATCGAGGGGTTGTACATCGATGAGAATGTTTCGTTTGCCGATTTGAAACAGACCCTGCTCTATTTTGCCCGGGAACTTTTTGGCGAAAAATCCGAAATCCGGATGCGCCCCTCCTACTTCCCGTTTACCGAACCTTCGGCGGAAGTGGATGTCTCCTGTTCTATCTGCGGAGGGAAGGGCTGTAACGTCTGTAAACACAGCGGATGGCTCGAAATCCTGGGTTGTGGGATGGTAGACCCCAATGTGCTGGAGGCTTCGGGCATCGACAGTAAAAAATATACAGGTTTTGCCTTTGGGATGGGGATCGAACGAATCGCGATGCTCAAATACGGCATCAACGATTTGAGACTCTATTTTGAGAACGATGTGAGGTTCCTCAACCAGTTTGAAGGAGCGAACTAAAGAAGGCAAAAGGAGAAAGGCTAAAGGCAAAAGTGGCATTTGTACAGGCCAAAGATAGTACTACCATTGAAGCTTAAAATAGGAACGCCCGAATTTACATCCGGGCGTTCCTATTTTTTTGACCCCAACTCTCCGGAGTCCTAACTTTAGCCTTTAGCTTTTAGCCTTTAGCTTTTAGCTTTTAGCCTTTAGCTTTTAGCCTTTAGCTTTTAGCCTTTAGCCTTTAGCTTTTAGCCTTTAGCTTTTAGCCTTTAGCTTTTAGCCTTTAGCCTTTAGCCTTCTTTAGAGCGTTTTGGCTACCTCCACCTGTTCGAATGCCTCGATGAAGTCTCCTTCGTGTACATCGTTGTAGTTTTGGATGTTAAGACCGCATTCGTATCCCTTGGCAACCTCTTTCACGTCATCCTTGAAGCGTTTGAGTGATTCGAGTTCTCCGGTAAATACGACAATGCCGTCGCGGATCAGGCGCACCTTGGAGTTGCGTACAATCTTTCCGTCGCGGACGATACATCCGGCAATGGTTCCCACTTTGGTGATCTTGAAGGCAGTAAGTACTTCTGCAGTACCCTTGATCTCCTCCTTGATTTCGGGAGCAAGCATTCCTTCCATGGCAGATTTGATCTCGTTGATCGCGTCGTANATGATGGAATAGAGCCGGATATCGATCTCTTCCTTCTCTGCAAGTTTCCTGGCGCTCATGGATGGGCGAACCTGGAATCCGACGATGATCGCGTTGGAAGCGGAAGCCAGCATGATGTCTGACTCCGTGATCTGACCGACTGCCTTGTGGATCACGTTGACCTGGATCTCCGTGGTGGAGAGTTTGATCAATGAATCGGAGAGGGCTTCGATCGATCCGTCTACGTCTCCCTTGACGATGATGTTCAGCTCCTGGAAGTTTCCGATGGCGATTCTTCGGCCGATTTCATCGAGGGTGATGTGTTTCTGCGTACGGAGTCCCTGCTCACGCTGCAACTGCTCGCGCTTGTTGGCAATCTGTCGGGCTTCGCGCTCACTCTCCATGACGTTGAATTTGTCGCCGGCCTGGGGGGCACCGTTCAGTCCGAGGATCAGAACCGGTTCCGCTGGACCCACGCTTTCGACCCGCTGGTTGCGTTCGTTGAACATCGCCTTGATGTGTCCAAAATGAGGTCCGGCAAGCAGAACATCGCCCACTTTCAAGGTTCCGGAATGAACCAGGATGGTGGCGACGTAGCCACGTCCCTTGTCGAGGGTCGATTCGATGACGGAACCGTTGGCCCTTTTGTTTGGATTGGCCTTCAGGTCGAGCATTTCTGCTTCAAGCAGCACTTTTTCCAACAGTTCGGGAACTCCCTGGCCGGATTTGGCAGAGATGTCGTGCGACTGGTATTTTCCACCCCAGCTCTCAACCATGTAGTTCATGTTGGCAAGCTGGTGTTTGATTTTTTCGGGATCTGCGGTATGCTTATCAACTTTGTTGATGGCAAATACAATCGGAACGCCTGCGGCGGATGCGTGGTTGATGGCCTCGATGGTTTGGGGCATCACGTCGTCGTCGGCAGCCACAATGATGATGGCGATGTCGGTTACCTGTGCACCACGGGCACGCATGGCGGTGAACGCTTCGTGACCCGGCGTATCCAGGAAGGTGATCTTGCGCCCGTCTTCGAGGCGGACGTTGTAGGCTCCGATGTGCTGGGTAATACCGCCTGCTTCACCTGCAATTACATTGGCTTTACGGATGTAGTCGAGCAGGGAGGTTTTACCGTGGTCGACGTGACCCATGACGGTGACGATAGGAGGACGTGGTTTGAGATCTGCCTCAGAATCCTTCTCTTCCTCGATGGCTTCCTGTACTTCGACGGAGATGAACTCGACCTTGTAGCCAAACTCATCGGCGACGACAGACATGGTCTCCGCATCGAGCCGCTGGTTGATGGATACAAAAAGACCCAGTGACATACAGGTTGCTATGACCTGTGTCGGGTTGACGTCCATCATGCTGGCCAGTTCGGATACAGATACAAACTCTGTAATTTTGATGATGTTTCTGTCGATATCTGCCTGTGCACCCTCCTCGGCCATTTTTTCGGTATAGGCGAGACGCTTGTCGCGACGGTGTTTGGATCCCCTTGTTTTCTGGCTTTTTGTCGTCAGACGGGCGAGGGTTTCCTTGACCTGTTTCTGTACATCCTCTTCGTTGACCTCTTTCTTGAGCGGTAATTTTTTCTTGACGACCAGGGAACTTTTCTTCTTCAGGGTACTTTTCTCTTTTCCTGGTTCTTTTTTATCCTTCGGATCGTCTGTCTTCTTCTCTATGTTGAGCGGCACGCGCTCCTTGGCATCTTTGGAGACAGCGTTTGCGTTTTTTCTTGCGCAGGGTACGGTCTTCGTCACGAACACCAAGTCCTTTTTTCAGACCTTCCACCGGCAGGTCAATTTTACCTACTACCTTCGGCCCGGATAGAATTTCCCTGGCGTGTTTAAATATCTCTTCCGGCACGTCAGCCAGATCCGGGAAAATTTCCTCCAGCGGATCTTCGCGGTGTTTTCCTTCGCGGCTCGGCTTTACGGGTTTGCCTTCGACCACTTTGGGTGAGACATGTTTCTTCTTGGTAAGGGTGATCTCTTTCTTGTTTTTGTCGACAGATTTGGCTGCGTCAAGATCGATCTTTCCAACAATATTGATGTTTGACTCCAACTGGGTGACATTGGATATCATTTCCGGAGCCGATTCTTCTTTTTCAGTCTGTTGAACCGGCGCGGCGATGCGCTCCTGGAAGGCTGGTTCAGAAATTTCGGATGGAGTCGCAACAGGCTTGGGTGTTACAGCTTTTTCGGTTTTAATCTCTTCGGATTCTCTGTTTACAGGTTCCTCTTTAACGGGTTTTGCAGGCTGTTCAGCAGGTTTTGTTTTTGCCGCAAGATTCTCCAGATCGACGGATCCGACCACCTTGATGGCAGGTCTGTCAGGGGTTGTGGTATGAAGAATCTCGGGTTTAGCAGTCTTTGCCTGTGGTTCGTGGTGCTTCATCTCCTTGGCGTGGTGAAGGCTGTTGTCCGTAATGTTGACGGAATCGTCTTCGAAATCATCTGCCGCAGGCTTGTGGTCGCCGGGATGAACATCCTCGATGGTGATGGTATCTCTCTTCAGACGTCCCGGACGATGCATGTCGGCTTCAACTTTGGCATCGTGATCCTTTCGAAACTGTTTTTCGAGAAGCATCTGGGCGTCTGCATCGATCTTTGCGTTGGGATCAGGAGTCAGTTTGATCCCCTGTTTATTCAGGAATTCTACGATCGTAGCAATCCCCACGTTCAGATCACGTGCTATTTTACTTAACCTTGTTGATACTTTGTTCCCTGTATCCATAGTTTGCCAAACAGTTTAATTTGCTTTATCTCTTCCGGTTGAATGAACGTCTGACAGTTATTGTTCAAATTCGGACTTCAGTATGCGTAGCACCTCGTCGATGGTTTCTTCTTCGAAGTCGGTACGTTTAATAAGCTCCTCCCTGGAGAGGTTCAGTACATTTCTGGCAGTATCGCAACCGATGGATTTGAGTCCGTCGAGAACCCAATCATCGATCTCATCTGCAAATTCTTCCAGTGAAACATCCTCTTCGTCTGCAATTTCACGATCGCGGTAGACATCTATGTCGTAGCCGGTGAGCTGACTGGCAAGTTTGATGTTCAATCCGCCTTTCCCGATGGCCAGCGAAACTTCCTCCGGTTTCAGGAAAACTTCAACCCTGTTCTCGTTGCCATAAATCTTGATGGAGGAGATTTTGGCCGGGTTGAGTGCCCTTTGTATGTAAAGTTGATTGTTGTTTGTAAAATTGATGACGTCGATGTTTTCGTTGCGCAGCTCCCGCACGATGCCGTGGATCCTGGAACCTTTCATTCCGACACAGGCACCAACCGGATCAATCCTGTCGTCATAGGATTCGACGGCAACTTTGGCACGTTCTCCCGGAATGCGGACAATCTTCTTGATGGTGATCAAACCGTCTGAAATTTCAGGAACCTCCAGTTCGAAGAGTCTTTCCAGGAAGACAGGGGATGTACGTGACAAAATGATGTAGGGACTGTTGTTCCTCATCTCCACCTTGATCACTACCGCACGGACACTGTCCCCTTTTCTGAAAAAATCGGAGGGAATCTGTTCACTTTTTGGAAGAATCAGTTCATTTCCTTCGTCATCGAGCAGCAGCAGCTCTTTTTTCCAGATTTGGTATACTTCGCCGGTGACGACCTCTCCAATTCTGGATTTGTATTTTTGATAGATGTTGTCCTTCTCAAGTTCAAGAATTCTGGAGGCCAGATTCTGTCGCAGGTTGAGGATGGCCCTTCTGCCGAAATCACTGAAGCGGATCGTGTCTGTCAACTCTTCGCCCAGCTCATAATCGCCATTGTTGGCATTGGCTGCCGAAATGGTGATTTCCGTGTTCAGATCGGTAAGTGCTCCATCTTCCACTACAGTACGGTTACGATAGATCTCGAAGTCTCCTTTGTCGGGGTTTATAATGACGTCAAAATTCTCGTCCGAGCCAAACTGCTTTTGAATCACACTTCTGAACGCATCTTCCAATACGCTCATCATCGTGGCTCGATCGATGTTTTTCAGGTCTTTAAATTCCGAAAACGTGTCAATCAAATTGAGGTTGTCCATATCTTCAGGATTTTTATTTAAAAGTAATAACTGGTTTAACTGTTTTTATTTCAGGGAAGGTAAATTCGACCGCCTTGTGCTCAACCGTCTTTTTTCCATCCACTTTTATGTTGATTGATGTCTCTATGATAAAACCAAGTTCAGTGGCCGACTGGAGAATGCCGATTACTTTGTCTCCCTTCGCTGTAACCACTTCCACCTCTTTTCCGAGGTTTTTAAGATATTGACGAAGTACCTTGAAGGGCTGTGTCAGCCCGGGAGAGGAGACTTCCAGTGAAAAATCCTCCACCTCGCGGTCGAACTGATGTTCAACGTGACGACTCACTTCAATGCATTTGTCGATACTCAATCCTTCATCGCTGTCAATAATGACAGAAATGGCATTGCCCAAACCAACGGACACATCGACGATAAACATCGTGTCCGACAGCTTTTCTTCCACCATCCTTTGAATAACTCCTTTCGATATCATTTTATAACTTAATAAAATAGGGGACAATGCGTCCCCTAATCCTGCGATTAATCTCCGGTGCGAAATTACTATTAATGTTTGAATTAAACAAATTTTTATTTCTAATTTTGAACGATTTATCTGGTTTTGAAGGGTGATAAAGAGAAAAATCGCAGGTAAAAAGAGTAAAATTGGACAAGGTGTGGACCGGTAATGTAAATAATTAGGATTCAAATTGATAATAAAAAATTCCGCGTGAAGCAAAACAAGCATAAAATAGTCAACGATCCGGTGTGGGGTTTTATTGATTTGGATTCGGGCTTGCTTTTCGACTTGATCGAGCATCCTTACTTTCAGCGACTCAGGCGCATCCGGCAGCTTGGTCTCACCTCTCTGGTCTATTCCGGTGCCAATCATACCCGTTTTGAACACAGCATCGGCAGCATGTACCTCGTTCAGTCTGCCCTGCAGGTATTGCGAGAGAAGGGTGTTGAGATCACAGACGAGGAGGCAGAAGGAGTGACCGCGGCCATCCTGTTGCACGATCTGGGCCACGGACCCTTTTCCCATGCACTGGAGGAGAGCATTGTCAAAGGAATTTCCCATGAAGAGTTGTCTCTGCTCTTCATGGAGGAGCTCAACGAGGAGTTTCACGGAAAACTTGACCTGGCCATCCGGATTTTTCTGGATCAGTATCCAAAACACTTTTTGCACCTCCTGGTAAGCAGTCAGCTGGATATGGACAGGCTGGACTTTTTGAGGCGTGACAGTTTCTATTGCGGGGTTTCAGAGGGAGTGGTCTCTTCCGATCGGATCATCAAGATGCTGGATGTCAGAAATGATCAGCTGGTTGTAGAGGCAAAGGGAATCTACTCGGTGGAAAAATTTTTGATTGCCAGAAGAATGATGTACTGGCAGGTTTACTTGCACAAGACGGTCGTCTCTGCCGAACGGACGTTGGTCAACCTGCTCAGGCGCGCCTCCGACCTGGTGGCCTCCGGCCAGGTAGTAAGCTCTTCCGGCTCATTTGCCTGCTTCCTGCAGGGGAAGGTATCTGCGGCCGATTTCAGATCCCCCGTCAGGGAGGTGAGACAAAAAGCGCTGAATCAATTTGCAGGAATCGATGATTCAGATATCTTGTGTACCATCAAGGATTGGGTCAACTATCCCGACCATGTTTTGTCCGACCTCTCCTGCCGCATTGTCAACAGGAAGCTCATGAAGATAAAGATTTCCCAGCACCCTTTCAGCGATGCCCATGTGCAGGAAATTGCAGCCAAGGTTCAGGAGAAAATGGGAATTCCCATTGATGAAACGGACTATTTCATCTCGCTGGGTGAAATGACCAACAATGCCTATCAGCCCGATGGGGAGGCCATCCTCATCCTCTATAAAAACGGCAAATTGAAGGATATCAGAGATGCATCGGACATTAATCTGGAGGTATTGTCGAAGACAGTTCGCAAACATTTTGTCTGTTATCCGGCGAAAATCACGCAAGGTAAGTAATATTGATTATTTTTGCACCGAATTTTTAAAAGTAAATGAATGGAGTTTAAGGCCAGTGACATTGCAATGATTCTCAAGGGAACCGTTGAGGGTGATGGAGAAGTCAGGTTACACAATATCTCCAAAATTGATCAGGGGATTCCCGGTACACTTACCTTTCTTTCCAATCCTGCCTACACCAAATACATCTACCAAACGCTGGCATCTGCCGTCCTGGTGTCCCGTGACTTTAAACCGGATACGGAGTTGCAGTGTACGCTCATCCGCGTGGATGATCCCTATACGGCTCTGGCCGAACTCTTGAACATGTATCAGCAGCTCAAACCTGTCAAAAAGGGGATCGAACAGCCCTCCTTCGTGAGTGCAAGTGCCAGGGTAGGTACAGATCTTTACCTGGGTGCGTTTGCCTATGTTTCTGACCATGCAGTGATTGGAAACAACGTGAGAATTTACCCCCAGGTTTACATTGGCGAAAATGTGGTGGTTGGCGATAATACAATTCTTTTCCCGGGTGTAAAAATCTATGCCGACTGTAAAGTCGGCTCCGACTGTATTCTTCACGCCGGGGTTGTGATCGGAGCAGATGGTTTTGGTTTTGCTCCCAGTGCAGATGGCCCTTTCACCAAAATTGCCCAGGTTGGGAATGTGGTAGTAGAGGATTTTGTTGAAATTGGCGCCAATACCACCGTCGATCGTGCCACAATGGGTTCCACGATTCTGCACAGGGGCGTAAAACTTGACAACCTGATCCAGATTGCACACAACGTTGAAATAGGTGAAAATACCGTGATGGCAGCGCTTTCTGGAGTTGCCGGATCTTCCAAAATCGGAAAGAACTGCATGATTGGCGCCCAGGTAGGCGTATCGGGTCACATTGCGCTGGGCGACCACGTTAAAATCGGAGGTCAGGCCGGTGTGATGACCAACATTCCCGACAATTCAACGATGATTGGTTCGCCCGTTCAGGATCACAAGGATTTTATGCGGTCGATGGCCATCTTCAGAAAATTGCCGCAAATTTCGGGCGATGTATCAGATTTGAAGAAGTGGATGAAACGGATGGAACAAGAATAGAAACAAAGATTCATATTAGCAGATAAATAGAAATTCTAAATTTTTCTTTTTGGAATGATAGTGAAACAAAATACCATTGCCTATCCGGTCAGCGTTACCGGGAAAGGTCTTCACACAGGGGTAGAAGTTACCCTGACCTTTAAGCCTGCTCCCGAGAATTTCGGTTTTCGGTTTAAAAGGGTGGATCTTGAGGGTGAGCCTGTTATTGAAGCCAATGTTTCCAGAGTAAGGGGAACTGCCAGGGGAACCGTACTTCAGGACGGAGAGGTATCGATCAGTACGATTGAACATGCCATGGCCGCCCTGATCACTTCAGACATAGACAATGTACTGATGGAGATCAATGGCTCCGAGGTCCCGATCATGGATGGCAGTGCGCTCGCCTTTGTGGAGGCGCTGCAGGAGGCCGGTGTCGTGGAACAAAACGCCGAACGCGAATATTTTGTGGTCAAGAAAAAAATCAGCTACCGGAACCAGTCGACTGGTTCCGAACTGACCATTCTCCCGGACGAACACTTCTCGATGGATGTTTTGGTTTCCTACAACTCCAAGGTTTTGGGCAACCAATTTGCCTCCTACGACAGTTCCACCGAATTTACGACCGAGATAGCACCCTGCCGTACCTTCGTTTTTGTGAGGGAACTGGAGGCATTGCTAAAAAATAACCTCGTGAAAGGCGGGGATCTGGATAATGCCATCGTCATCATGGACCAGGAGATGCCACAGGACGAGCTGAACAGAATTGCCGACCTTTTCAACCACGAACACATTCAGGTCAATGAAATTGGTATTCTCAACAACCTGAAGCTTCATTTTGACAATGAGTGTGCCAGGCATAAGTTGCTCGATCTGATTGGTGATATGGCGCTGCTGGGCAAACGGATCAAGGGAAGGATCATTGCCAAAAGACCAGGTCACCTGGCCAATACGGAATTTACCAAGCTCTTGCAGAAAGAGGTACAACGGAGCCAGGCTGAATCGGCCCCACCGGAATACAATCCCAACAAGGAACCACTCTATGATGTCAATGCCATCAAAAGGATGTTGCCGCACCGCAATCCATTTCTTCTGCTGGACAAGGTGATTGAAAAGGGGAGTGACTACATCATTGGTGTGAAAAACGTCACCATGAATGAACCCTTTTTTGTGGGTCATTTTCCCGACGAACCCGTTATGCCCGGTGTCCTGATTGTGGAATCGATGGCACAGTGCGGTGGTGTTTTTGTGATCAGTTCCATGCACGCCGACGGAGACTATTCGACCTATTTCATGACGATGGACAACATCAAGTTCCGCAAAAAAGTTGTACCGGGAGATACCCTGATTTATAAAATCAAGTTGACAGGTCCGATCAGAAGAGGAATCGCCCATATGCGCGGACTGGCATTCGTTGGCGATACAGTGGTGTGCGAAGGGGAATTTATGGCCCAGATCGTTAAAAACAAATAATAAAATATTCTCATGAACCAATTACTTGCCCATATTCACCCCAATGCAAAACTGGCAGCAGGGGTTGTCGTTGAGCCATTTGCCACGATTGGTGACGATGTGATCATTGGCGAAGGAACCAATATCGGCCCTCATGCAACCATTCTTCCGGGTACACGCATCGGAAAAAACTGCAAAATTTTCCCCGGTGCCGTCGTTGGCGGAGAACCGCAGGACTTGAAATTCAAAGGCGAATATTCGACTGTTGAAATCGGGAACAACACCACCATCCGGGAGTGTGTTACCATCAACAGGGGAACCTCTGCAAAGGGCAAGACAGTGATCGGCAGCAACTGCCTGATCATGGCTTACGTTCACGTAGCACATGACTGTGTGGTAGGTGACAACGTAATTCTTGTGAACTCTACCTCCCTTGCGGGAGAAGTTGTCGTCGATGATTATGCCATTATCGGCGGACACACAGGCATTCACCAGTTTTGCCACATCGGGAAGCACGTGATGCTTTCAGGCGGTTCACTGGTAAGAAAGGACGTTCCTCCGTACATCAAAGCCGGTCGTGAACCACTCTCCTATGCAGGTGTCAACTCCATTGGATTGCGCCGCAGGGAGTTCACCAACGAGATGATTACCCAGATTCAGGATATCTACAGGATCATCTACCAAAAGGGATACAACAACTCCCAGGCACTCGAGGTCGTAGAGACGGAGATGCCTGCCTCCCGTGAAAGAGATGAGATCCTGCTTTTCATACGCGATTCAAAACGGGGTATCATCAAGGGTTATTTCCCCGACTGATCCATCCCATTCAAAACATAAAAAAAGAGGTGTCTGCAGAGATACCTCTTTTTTTGCGTGGAAGGGCCAACTATAAATAGCTAATAGCTATTAGCCATTGGCTATTAGCCTATGCAATTATCCTTTATCCTTTATCGTTTAGCCTTTTTAAAGGTCCAAATCGTCAGCATCTGCATCAGTTTCAGGACAAATCCCGGCAGGAATTTCCCTTCAAACACTTGCGGCAACAAGGAGGTGATCAGGTTGTTGATGGTATCCAGCAGCTGGCTGGTCTTCCTGTTTTGCGCCCTGTCGTAAGGAAGCAACACCTCTCCGAGTACATCCGAATAGTTGTTCCTGAAATAGTCCATCTTCAGGCTGATTAATTTTTCCTGGTAAGTGCAGAAGCTCTGCAGCCTGCTCTTCTCCATCCTGAGTCTGGTGAGTCCATCTGTTTTGGATCGCGTAGGTTGGCTCATTGTTCGTCCTCCTCTTTTTCCATCAGCTGATCGATGATCTTGTTGACAATTGTTTTTTCAATCCAGTTTTTTCTGAACAGGATAAATGGCAGCAGAAGTAGTACATAGAATCCCGTGACCAACAGGAAGCCCGTTCCGTAGCTGTTGAAAAGGGATCCAAGGTAGAAGCCGAGGGCGATGCTCAGGAAGAAGAGGACCATGGACCCCAGCATGGCGATCACTAGCGAGGAGAAGAGCAGTGCAGAAATCTTTGCCGTCTTCTCAAAGATTTCAAATTTGATGAGCTGAATACGTGCCGAAAGGTAATCGGCTACCAGTACTTTTAGCTCCTGAAAAAAATCGATCGGTTCGCGTTCCATGGTCAAGCGGGATTTTCGGTTGTGGAGCCGGCGGTTTCCCTGGTGAAATGTTCCACGATGTCTTTGGCGCTGTGGAGGTTGGTTTCAATGTCCTGTTTGAGTTTGGAGGCTCCCTCCTTCAGGTCGGTAATCAGTTCGTCCTTCTTATCGGAGTTGAGATAGTAGCCTATCGCGGCTCCCACGGCAGCTCCGGCGATAAAGGCCAGTAAGATTTTGGTTCCGTTATTTTCGCTCATGATGAAAAATATTTAGGGTCTTTCTTGTTTGTGCAACATTCGGTCTTCCAGGTTTGGTTTCATTTTTTGGATAAACCGCCTGGCTTCCCGCATGAATTTTTAATTTATTCGTTTACAGGTTTTAGTCCCGGCGTACCAAGCAAACAAAAGAGGGCGGCAGGGATGATAGGTTTTGCCCGAGTTTTCAGATCATTTGTCTGTTGCTTTGTTTAGAACGGCAATTTGATCAAAAATAGGAATAAATTCTTTAGATTTACCTGAATATTTTAAGTGTTCCATTTGTCAGGAAGCAAAAAATGAAGCTCAATCCATCAAAAATTATTCACTCGGTTCATCCCGGGAAAATTATTTTGCCTCTCTTGATTGGGGTCGGTGTGGCTGTCTTTATTTTTACCAGGGAGGGATCGCTGAAGATGATTCCTACCATCCACTTTTCTCCCGTCGTACTGTTCTATCTGCTGATGGCCGCCCTGATGATCGTTGCCAGAATAACAGGTTACGTGATGCGGCTAAGGATTTTATCCGAGAAGAAAATTGGCATCGTTAGCTGCATCCGGATCATCCTCCTGTGGGAGTTCTCAACGGCCATCGCGCCATTTGCGGTTGGCGGAACCACGGTTTCACTGCTCTTTCTTTACAAGGCGGGGGTTCCTATCGGGAAGGGTACTGCCATCATACTGGCCGCCCTCTTCCTCGATGAACTCTTCTTTGTGGTGGTCTTCCCCATTGTGGCCCTCCTGGTAGGCTGGGAAAGTCTTTTTCAGCTGAGCCATTTTACCGCGCATGCCATCATCATGAACAAATATGTCTATTTCGCCCTCGCGGGATACTGCATCATGCTGATGGTGGTTCTGCTGATTGGTTACAGCCTTTTCTTTGATCAGCAAATGCTGAAAAAAATAATCGTGTCCATCTTTTCGATCCCCGGATTGCGCAGGTGGAAAAGGGGTGCCATCCGCCAGGCCGATGACATCGTTACAGCCTCCCGGCATTTATCGAACAAACCATTCAAATTCTGGCTGAAAAGTTTTGGCGCCACGGTCTTCTCCTGGACTTCCCACCACCTGATTGTCAATTTTTTGATTCTGGCACTCGTTTTCGGCATCAAGGGAAACGGCACTCCGCACGTTGTCACCCTGGTTGAACACGTCAATATTTATGCAAGACAACTGATTATCTGGATTATGACCAAAGTGATGCCTACACCCGGCGGATCGGGTCTTTCGGAGGTAATTTTCATGGAATACATGAAGATGTTCATCCCGGCAGGTTTTACCAGTCTGATGACTGTCATCTGGAGGTTGTTCAGTTATTATCCCTACCTGTTCATCGGGGCAGTCATCCTGCCGGCTTGGATCAGGGCGAGTTTCATGGGGCATGTCCACGAAGAGATTAGCGACGAAGGAGAAGAGGTTGAATGAGTACCAGGAGTTTGATGGTAGCGGGAATAGGAGAGGTTCAGCTGGTACGCAAGACCAGGTCCAAACGGCTGCGCATTTCGGTCAAGGCTTCCGGCGAAGTGCTGGTCTCCATTCCCTGGCTGCTCCCTTTCTCCAAGGGGGAAGCTTTTTTGGCGGAGAAGATGGAATGGGTGATCAAAACCAAAAAGAAACTCGAGAAACAAGGAGTCACCAGGAAACCGTTGCAGCCGGGCTGGCTCTTTGCAACAAGAAATTTCGACTACCATCTCGTTCCCCAGCCCATCTCTAAAGTCCAGGCGAAAGTGAGATCCGGGGAGAGGATGGTGCTCATTACCTATCCGGAGAACTTTTCTCTGGCGGATACAGAGGTAAGGTCCAAACTCCGGCTGTCCATCGAAGGAGTACTCCGGTACGAGGCCAAAAAGTACCTTCCGGGCCGCATGCGCGAGTTGGCCTCTCAATATGGCTATTCCTTCAAGGCTTTGACGATCAAGAATAACAGAACAAATTGGGGGAGCTGTTCGAGTCTGAAGAACATCAACCTGAATCTCCATCTGATGCGGCTTCCCGACAGGTTGATAGATTTTATTGTGGTTCACGAGTTGGTGCATACCAAAATTGCCAATCACGGGCAGGGCTTCAAGGAGACCCTGAAGAGCCATTTCCCGGATGCAGCTGCACTGGACAGGGAGATCAAGAAGTTCAGGCCCGAATTTTTCTGATCAGATGGAGAGGAGACCGGCCTGATCTGCCAAAGAGGTTAGCAGGTAAGAAAAGATAAACGCTATGATGGGGGCTATGAACCAAATCAACCAAAACTGCTTCACCACTTTTTTGGAGAAGGTCTCCTTCCAACCGACTTTTGATACGCTCAAGGCCAGGATGGCAAAGGTGTTCAACTGAACCAGCGAAGTTGGAATTCCCCTTGTCAGGGATGCCGTCAGCAACAGGGAGGCGGTGATGAAGGAGATCATTGATGCTTCCACTTTCCCTATTGGAATGATCGCCTGGCCTGTTTTCACCATCAGTTTGTGGCCAAAAATAGAACTCCCGATGGCAAAAACCGGAGCGATGATCAGGGTGCAGAGAATCATGATCAGGACGAAGTTCTGACTCGTGGGATTGATGTGCAGTTCATTGGTGATCATGGAGGTGATGGGTCCTGCGGCGTTGGCAACATTGTTCGAACCAATCGAAAAAGCAACATAGCAGCTGGTGATGATTACCACCCAGTTGAAGAATTGTTGCCTTTTCATGGTGGTGAAATATCCGGGATGCTTGAGGTCAAACCGTTTGACGATGACCATCGAGATAAAATACATCAAACCGAACGAGACTATGGGCATGACGATCCAGGTAGGGATAATTTCAAAGAATATCTTGTGGGTATTGAGTTGTCCCACATAATGGGCCGGAGCGATCAGGGCGACTACTGTCGTTTGAGCCGTGGATTGTGGTACGCCGATCAGGTTGGCGAAAAGCAGCGAGAGAGCCACAGAAAAGAGGATGATGGTGGTTAGGGTATAATCCAGACTGATGGCAGGTAGAATCTCCTTCCCCAGGGTAATTGCGGTATTTTTTCCGGCCAGAAGGGCTCCCAGCAACACAAAGATGCCAAACAAGCCGGGAATCAGTGACCTGCGAATGATTCCGGATCCAAATGCCGTTGCAAAAGAGGGGGCGGTTCCGCTGCCACCCATATTCAGACCTAAAAACATGGCCACCAGCAGTGGAAGCAACAATCCGTTAAGCATGGAAAAGGTAAATAAGAATATTCTGTGCGAAGATATTTATTAATATTCAACAATCAGTTTGAAATGTTCGAAAAATGACCCAAATTTGAACTGTCACCAGAACCAATCCACATGACAAATTGGAGTCAGTTGATCTCTCCGCTTCGACTGGGTCTTGAATCCAGGGTCTACGACGCAACCGAGGAGATTAGAACCGCGTTTCAGCGGGATTACGACCGCATCATTTTCTCTTCCCCTTTCAGGCGGCTGCAGAACAAGACGCAGGTATTTCCGTTGCCGGGCAGTATTTTTGTGCACAACCGGCTTACCCACTCGCTGGAGGTGGCGAGTGTTGGACGCTCCTTGGGAAATATGGTGGCACTGGGGCTGGCCCAAAGCGGAGATGAAACAGATCCTGCCCTGCTTGCCGAGATAGGAACCATCGTCTCTACTGCCTGTTTGGCCCACGACATGGGGAATCCCCCCTTTGGTCATTCCGGGGAGCAGGCCATTTCCAACTTTTTCAGGAAAGGAGGCGGCAAGGGCTTTTTGGATCAGCTGCCTGAGGAGCAAAGGAGCGATTTTACCTCCTTCGACGGGAATGCAAATGCCTTCAGACTCTTGACACACACTTTCAACGGCAGGCGGGAGGGAGGCTTCGGACTAACCTACGCTACCCTGGCATCTGTCGTGAAATATCCCTACGAATCGATTTTGGCGGGAGAAAAGCATAAGTTTGGCTTCTTCCAGACGGAAAAGCAACTGTTTCAAAAGATTGCAACCAACCTCGGGCTGAACGAACAATCCGGGACACCCCTGCGTTATTCCCGGCATCCGCTGGTTTACCTGGTGGAAGCTGCCGACGACATCTGTTACCAGGTAATTGACCTGGAAGATGCCCATAAGCTGAAAATCATCACCTCAACAGATGCGGAGCAACTCCTGCTTGATTTCTTTGATAAAGTAACGGACAGGGAGATACTATCCGGCATTGATGAAAACTTGCACATCGTTCAGGATAAGAATGAGCGCATCAGCTATCTGAGGGCCATGGTCATCGGGAAACTCGCGAAGGAGTGTGCCCGAATCTTTCTCGACCATCTTGAGCAGATTATGCAGGGAGATGGGATTCCCTCCCTGGTGAAAATGCTGCAGGGTACCTCCCGGCAGGCCATGGAAACGGTCAAAAAGGTATCCGTTTCCAGAATTTACAAGGATCCCACGGTCATTCAGATTGAAATTGCCGGTTACAAAATTCTTGGAACCCTGCTGGAAGAGTTTACACCTGCCATCCTCGATCCGGATGATCTGCTTTCAGAGAAACTGCTCTCCATCATTCCCCAGCAATACCACCTGCAAAGTGAAAACCTCTACGACCGACTTCAGACCATCGTGGATTTCGTCTCCGGAATGACGGATCTGTATGCCCTGGATCTCTACCGGAAAATTACGGGAATTAACCTGCCGGGAATGGGATAAGGATATTTTGGATTTTTGATTTTGGACGCCGAAAGGCGATGGCTGAGAATCGGGGATCCACTATTTTTAACCGGATGTTCAGCAACAGATCGCAGAAACGAATGAAATTTCTAAATAGTGGTTAAAAAGGAAGAGGAAACCGTTGCGATTTCCTCTTCTCTTTTTTGTTGACCCGCCAAGGCTCGAACTTGGACTCTTCTGAACCAAAATCATAGGATATTGACCATTTGTAAAATTCCTATATTTGTAACAGATTGATAATCACTATAAATATAATTAGTTCTATTTTTATTTGGTTGAAATTCCATTGTTTTATATCTGATTGGATGTATATCTAAAAACTTTTCCTAGCAAGAAAATTAGAATAAACACTTGTTGACTTCCCTTATTTCTTCATCATCAAGGTCGGCTAAATAATGTTGAGTTGAAATTTAGTTGTCGCTATTGTTTACGTCGGGGAAAAGAATCACACTACTCCGGGGAACATTGAATCATCCATGTTGGTTTTAAGCAGTTAAATTTGAAGTAATTATGAAAAGGTTAAATTAACGGCACAGATGGATCATTTTATCCAGCGCTTCCAGGTAAACAAAGATAAATAAATCAAATTGATACGAATCTGTTATTGTGCAGTTTATCCCGCCACTTATGCAGTTTGTCGGTTTTTTCTGGTTAGTTTAGTCCTTAATGATTTGATTTGCCTGAACTTTAAAACCAAACTAAAATGTTACGATCTTTTTTGCTTCTGTTCGCTCTTTCAAGCTTTTTGCTTTCATTCGGTGAAAATGATAGTTCCGATTTGGATCTTCTGGCGAAAAAGCAGGTAAAAACCAGATTCCAATCTGACGATCTTCCCAAACGATATTATGCAAATATATTGATTCGGCTTGAAGGCTATCCATCCAAAGATGATTCATTAATTTTTAATGAACTGGTCACAAAGCTGAAATCTGTGGTAGATGAATGGACTGTTTCCCTGGGTACCACAATGTCTTCAAATCTTGTTGTTGCCATAAACGTCCCTGAAAGAAAGGGAGAAATGAATAAAATAACCGGATCTCAGTTCGATCGTAGAGAGATTTTCAAAAGGACGGTTATTTTAAATCTTCCCAAAGAGATGCAATTGATTGAACGCAAAAAAGTCATTTATTACTATATTCTACGTTCACTTGTCGTTTTTAAAGATGATGAAAGTAATGCGGAGCAGGTTCCAGGCTCGGTATTTACCGAAAGCAGACCGGAACAGATTACGTTTCACCCCGTTGACTTTAAAATAATTGAAAAAATATATTCCAAAGAGGTCGAAGATCAATTCAATAATCGTAATTCGCCAATTAATTTTAAGTGGAAAACTGAGATCAGTAGCTTCCTGATTTATCTTTCCTTCTTTTTATCTCTCTTCCTGCTTATATTTTTCGTTGGAAAAGGGAAGTTCAAAAACCATCGTTACCAATTTTTTCCTTTTGTGAAGCAGGGTATGCTGGTTGTTTTGGCTTTTATTATCAACAATTTTATCTATGTGATTTTCGCCTACATTTATTTACCCAGAAGTGAAAGTCTTCCTGTTGTCTTTTCACTGACAATTTTCGGTTCATTTATTTTTGGGTCCGCATCCATATTGATCATTTTCATCATTGAACGGGCTCTCCTGAAAGGGAAAGATAATACTATACTAAAAGTCCTGATTCCCATCTTAACGGCCCTTTTAATGGTGGTCATCCTTTTTCTGATCAGATTGGAAAGTGCTTTCATAATGCAGAAAAACTATCTTTTTCTGGTCAGTTCATCGGCGACCAGCTTTACCCTAATTGCCGGAATCGGAAGGGCATTCTATATTTACATGGCCATACAATCAGAAAACATCATTCGCAAAAAGGATCTGGAGCTTGCCCAAATGAACGAGTTACAAAAACAGGCCGAGTTGCAGTCGCTTCGGGCAAAAATAAATCCGCACTTCTTGTACAATGCACTGAATTCTATCGCGAGCCTGGCAACTTCTGATGCACAAAAGACGGAGCAGATGGCGTTGGCGCTGTCCGACTTTTTCAAATATGCCATCAATCGTGATCAGAAACAATTGAACACTATTTCTGAAGAGCTTAACGCTACACGCACCTATCTCGAAATTGAAAAAGTACGTTTTGGTGACCGGCTAAATTTTGAAATTGATTGTCCGTCAGAATTCTTGGAAATTCAGATTCCTCAATTGCTGATTCAACCATTGGTGGAGAATGCCATCAAACACGGTTTATCGAAGATTACTGAAAAAGGTATTGTTAAGATTTCCCTGCAAAAACAAGGAAACTACCTGCAAATAAGGGTTTATGACAATGGTCCTTCATTTCCGGAAGAACCACTTACTGGCTTTGGAATCCGGAATACTCAGGAAAGGATAACTTTACTGTACGGTGAAAAAGCATCCATCAATTGGGTAAACGATAAGGCAAAATACATTGAAATTAGGTTACCTTTATAGAAGTCAAAAGGATTTAAATGAATTCAACTACCTCCAGATACCGCACCCTGATTGCTGATGATGAGCAGCCCGCAAGGGACCGCCTAAAGAAATTGCTGGCTGTGCATGCCTCTCAAATTGAGGTGATAGGGGAAGCGGAAAACGGTAGCCAGTGCATTGCAATGATTGACATGTTGAAACCGGATCTACTGTTCCTTGATATTCAAATGCCCGGTTTCAATGGATTCGAAGTGTTACAACAAGCCAGCCATATACCCGTAGTAGTTTTTTGCACGGCATTCGATGAGTATGCGCTCAAGGCATTTGAGACCAACAGTATTGACTACATAGTAAAGCCAGTTAAGGCAGAGCGCATTCAGAAATCGATTGAAAAACTGGATTCTTTGAAGAATCATTCCGACAAGCAGGAATTGTTGAAGATCATTGATGGTTACCTGAAGCAGACACCTAAAAAGGAGATTACCAGCATTCCGGTCAAATTAGGTGAACGGATGCTGTTTGTGCGGGTGGAAGACATTTCCTATTTTCATGCAGATGAAAAGTATGTCACTATTTTTACCAAAGTCGGGAAATCCTATTTGTGTGATTTTTCGCTCAAAAGCCTCGAAGAAAAATTGGAGGTCAACTTCCTGCGAATTCACAGATCTTTATTGGTCAACAAAATAGGAATAAAGGAGATCAATAAGCATTTTGGGAGCCGGTATATCATCAAATTGGATGATGTCAATCAAACCAAACTGGTTTCCGGCCGGAATTATTGCGAACAAATGAAAGGACTGTGGGAGATTTAATATCTTGGCAAATAGAGTTATGTGTATTAGTTACGCCTTGCCCCTGTTTTTTTTAATATTAATTACCGCATAATCCGACAATTCCTCTTTTGTTCTGATCAAAAATTATGGATTCAATGATGCATTTCTCAACATATTTTCACCTTACAGGAAGTCCCCAGAGGTCTTAATAGTCGTTTTAAAATGGGTTGAAAAGACTTTGAAGGTGTGTCCAAATGTGTAATTTTTGGTTCAACCTAGCAACAAACCTCGCAATAAAAAAAAATCACCCACAAAATAAATTGTAAGTGATTGATTTTCTGGTTGACCCGCCAAGGCTCGAACTTGGACTCTTCTGAACCAAAATCAGACGTGTTGCCAATTACACCACGGGTCAATCAAACTTGTCTTATCTGTTAAGACCGCGCAAAAGTACGAAGTTTTTTTTTTGAACCAATATGAAAACCAAAAAAGAGCATTTTATCTTCGATTTATTTCCTGAAAGCGTCAAAAAATGTTAAAGATATTTCGAATAAAAATGTGTAAATTACACGATTTCAGATAATTATAAAAATATTGAAACCTGGAACCTGCTTGTTTTTCCTGCATTATGCCATATCAATTTAAATCCTTTTCTGCTGTGGACAAAGATTTTATATCTTCGCAGAGATTTTTGTTTGTTTGAAGGGGGAACCTCTTGCAGGGATGTGCCTGACCGGATCTGCACCAGCTCTTTTCAAACCAATTTCGATTGATAAAAAAAATACGATGAGAACATTCAAGTTTTACAACACGGTTGTCGGATGGGGGATTTTTGTGGTTGCAGCCATTGTCTATTTGATGACGATTGAGCCGACCGCGAGCTTTTGGGACTGCAGTGAGTTCATTACAACTGCCTACCGCCTCGAAGTTGGTCACCCGCCGGGTGCTCCCCTTTTCATGATTCTTGGACGTCTTTTCACCATGCTGGCTCCCTCGGTATCCACCATCCCGGTGATGGTCAACATCATGTCGGCCCTGGCGAGTGCCTTTACCATCCTCTTCCTTTTCTGGAGCATCACCCATTTGGCAAGAAAAATCATTGGTACAGGCACAAATGAAACTCTTTCAGAGATGATTGTGATTCTAGGTGCCGGTGCAGTTGGCGCTTTGGCCTATACTTTTTCCGATACATTCTGGTTTTCCGCAGTTGAAGGTGAGGTATATGGAACCTCTTCCCTGTTTACGGCACTCGTATTCTGGGCCATCCTCAAATGGGAAAATGAGGCGGATGAGCCGCAAGCCAACAGGTGGCTGGTGCTGATCAGTTACCTGGTGGGACTCTCAATAGGCGTCCATCTGCTGAACCTGCTCGCAATTCCTGCCATTGTATTTGTCTATTATTTCAGGAAATTTGAAACGACACGCAATGGCCTCCTGGTCGCTTCAGGCCTCTCCTTTTTCATCCTGGCGATGATGGTTTGGGTCGTTATTCCCGGTTTGGTGGTGGCTGCTTCCTGGTTTGAATTGTTGTTTGTCAACGGCATTGGTATGCCCTATGAAAGCGGAGTCATTGTGTATGCCCTTCTGCTGACGGGTGCCGTGAGCTATGGCATCATCTATACCTACAGGCACAAAAAGGTGGTTGCCAATACAATTCTGGTCTGTCTTTCTGTCATCGTCATCGGATACTCCTCCTATGCAATGACGGTGATTCGCTCGACCGCCAATCCGCCAATGGATCAAAACAATCCTGATAATGTCTTTTCCCTGCTTTCCTACCTGAACAGGGACCAGTATGGCAGCAGGCCGCTGGGATACGGTCAGTATTACAATGCCCCGCTCGACAGCAAGGATCCCTACCTGCAGGGCAGTCCAACCTACATCAAGAAAAATGGCCATTATGAGATAGCCGAATACAAGCAAATTCCGAATTACGACTCCCGTTTCTGTACCATCTTCCCTCGTATGTACAGTTCGAGTGCCGAGCACGTCCAGGAATACAAGAACTGGGCAGGAATCAAAGGAACGCCCATACAGACCACCAACAGGCAGGGTGAGCCGGAAACGCTCATGAAGCCTACCTTTGGCGAAAATCTCCAGTTTTTCTTCACCTACCAGGTGGGGTTCATGTATCTCAGGTATTTTATGTGGAACTTCTCCGGCCGTCAGAACGACGTGCAGAGCCAGGGGGGGATTCTCAACGGAAACTGGATCACAGGGATCAACTTTTTGGATTCAATAAGACTTGGTGATCAAAACCATTTGCCACCAACCCTGGGGGAAAACAGGGCCAAGAATGCCTATTACATGCTTCCGTTCATCCTTGGATTGCTGGGTATGTTTTTTCAGTACCAGTCGGGGAAAAGAGGGAAACAGGACTTCACCGTGGTGATGCTCCTTTTCATCATGACCGGACTGGCCATTGTGGTCTACCTGAATCAGGATCCACTGCAGCCACGCGAAAGGGATTATGCCTATGCGGGTTCCTTTTATGCCTTTACCATTTGGATTGGTCTGGGAGTACTGGCTGTTTATGACATTTTCAAAAGGTTCTCTGCGGCAACGATCAGTGCCATTGCGGCGACCGTCATTTCACTCTTTGCCGTGCCTGTATTGATGGCTTCCCAGAACTGGGACGACCACGATCGTTCAGGACGTTATACTGCCAGGGATTTTGGCGGCAATTACCTGAAGACCTGTGCCCCCAATGCCATTATCTTTACCAATGGGGACAACGACACCTTTCCGCTCTGGTATGCCCAGGAGGTGGAAGGAATCCGTACCGATGTGCGTGTATGCAACCTAAGTTATCTGCAGACGGATTGGTACATCGACCAGATGCGGAAAAAATATTATGATTCCGATCCGCTGCCGATCAAATTTACGGAAGATCAGGTGGTCCAGGGAAATCGGGACATCGTTTATGTACTGGATCAGCTCAAGCGGCCTGTCAACCTGAACGACGCGCTGGAGTTCATCCGTTCGGATGATGCGGCAACAAAATTGCAGCAGGCCGACAATGCCTCCTTCCTTCCTTCCAAACAGCTGTATTATCCGGTGGATAAAAAAGCCGTGCTTGAAACCGGAACCGTCGCCGCGAAGGATGACTCCCTGATCGTCGATAAGCTGGAAATCAACATGACTGGCAATTACATTTCAAAGGATGAAATGATCATTCTCGACATCATCAACAACAACAGATGGAAACGACCGATCTATTTTGCCGTGACGGTTGGCAGGGAAAAATACCTGAATCTGCAGGAATATTTTCAGGCAGAAGGATTTGCTTACAGGTTGGTTCCCATCAAGACAAAAGTAAAAGAGGGGCAGATTGGCAGGGTCAATTCCGGAATCATGTACGACAACATCATCAACAAGTTCAAATGGGGTAACATGAATGATCCAAAAGTGTACCTCGATGAAAATAACATGAGAATGTCGATGAACATCCGGAATAATTTTGTAAGATTGGCAGATCAACTGATTGTGGAGGGCAAGACTGATTCGGCCGTTGCGGTTTTGGATCGTTGCAACGAATTGGTTCCCAACAAGAAGGTTCCCTACAACTATTTCAATCTGTTGATGGCTGAGGCTTATTACAAGGCTGCCCAGTTTGACATGCATAAAATTGGCAAAGAATTGACCTCCATGGAGGTCAACATGTTGCCCGCCTCTGTGAAGAAGGGGAATGAAGTGGTTCGCCAGATGGTGGACAACAATGAACGTGAAATTCTATACTACCTTTCACTGGAGCCAAAATTCAGGGAGTCCGTATCGGAGGATCTGCAGCGGGCGTTCTATCTGCTTCAGGAATTGGGTGATATCACCGAAAGATATGGTGAAAAGGAGCTGGCCAAGGAGATCAACGGCAAACTGAACAGGATGTTCTCGATTGCCCAGCCCGAGAAAGGGACTGTCCCATCAAAATGATAGTTTCTTCAAAATTTACGCAATTGAAAGATAATAGTTACTTTTGCGCCTTTGCAGACAAATAGTAAAATATGAAGTTTAAGTTACAGGTACAACTGCCCGGGTTTTTCACAAAGTGGTTTCCAGCCGCTGTGTGGCGCATGCAGGCAGAAGAGAAATCAGTTTATCTGACCTTTGACGATGGCCCGGTTCCTTCGGTCACTCCCTGGGTACTTGACCTCCTGAACGAACACCAGGTAAAGGCTACTTTTTTTGCTGTTGGTGAAAATGTGTTTCGTTATCCTGAGCTTTTTGAACAGATACTGGAAGAAGGCCATGCCGTCGGCAACCATACCTACCACCATCTGCAGGGATTAAAAACCAGTAACCTGGAGTATTTTAAGGACATCGAGCTTGCCAACAGGCTGATCGGCTCCAACCTTTTCCGCCCGCCGCATGGCTGGCTGACCAGGGGGCAGTACCTTTTCCTCTCACAAAAATACAAGATCGTGATGTGGGATGTGATCTCCTGCGACTACAATAACAACATCACCCGCGAGGAGGTTCTGGAGAATGTATTAAAGTTTGTCAGATCCGGAAGCATCATCACTTTTCATGACTCCTACAAAGCCGAAGCGCACCTGAGGTGGGCACTTCCAAAAGCCATTGAAGCACTGAAGGCGGAAGGCTATGAATTCAGAAAAATCGAGTTCCCCAAAGTGCGCCGGTTATTTGTTACAACCTATATTCAACGAATCAAGAAACTGCGCATCAATTTCAAGCACCTGCGCAAGTGGGCATAAGACAATTTGCTCATTTGCCGATGTTTGATTTTACTGATTGATGAGAGGGTGGGGGCAGAAAGAGGATGGTCGCACCGAAGTTCACTTTGTTACATTTCCCTGATTACCTGAATGATTGATTCAAAACTATAAAAATAGCATATGATTTTACAGTTAGGCGTTCAGCAACAGGCCATACAAAGCTTACCCAACTCCTCCAACATCAGTGGATTTGAGTTATTGCTCAATGGCGGATGGATTCTCGTACCCATTGGAATTATTTCACTGATTTCATGTTACCTGATTATTGTAAAATACATCGAGATCAAACGCTACACAAAAGCAGAACCAAATATTGTTTCGGCCTTCCACGACTACCTCAAAAAGGGCGACCTCAACCAGGCTACTGCTACCCTGAAGGCCGGAAACAGCTCTTATTCTAGAATATTCTATCACGCCACACGAAACATTGGCAAGCCGATTAAAGAGGTCGAGAGCTCTATCGAGTCGGCTGCGCAAATTGAAATGAACAAGATGAGCAAGGATCTGCACTACCTGGGTCTCTTTGCAGGAATATCCCCTATGCTCGGATTTATAGGTACCATTGCAGGGGTGATCAAAATTTTTTACAACATCTCGCTCTCCGATAACATCAGCATCGGGATCATCTCGGGAGGTCTTTACCAGAAGATGATTTCCAGCGGACTCGGATTGATCGTCGGCGTCATTGCCTATACGGGTTATCATATGCTGAACATCATGATAGACAAATACATGAACAATGTTGAGGCGGATGCCTTCGAATTCATCAATCTCATAGAACACAACTGAGATGAGGCTAAGGAAAAGGCTTGAGTTCAAACCAGAGGTTGCAACGGGATCGATGAATGACATCATGTTCTTCCTGTTGCTCTTTTTCCTGTTGGTGGCCACTTTTGCCAATCCCAACGTGATCAAGCTGCTTCTGCCCAAATCCTCATCCAATCAGACGCTCGACAAGAAGCAAATCACCCTTTCCATTACCAAAGAAAAAAACTACTTTATCGACAAGGATCAGGTTCCATTCAACAAACTGGAAGGATCGCTCAAGGCCATTAAGACGAGAATCAGTGACGTGACCATTGTGCTGCGGACAGATAATTCCCTGACCATCCAGGACCTGATAGATGTTCTGGCGATTGGAAACAAGCTTCAGATCAAGATGATTCTTGCGACAGAGAAGAGAGGAAGCTGAAAACAAGGCTAAAGGCTAAAGGCTAAAGGATAAAGGATAAAGGCTAAAGGATAAAGGCTAAAGTGGCATTCCAGCAAGGCTAGGATAAAGCCAGTCAAAAAAAGAACGCACTAATTCTCATTTGTACGTTCTTTTTTTTGCTCAACTCCCCGGAGTCCCTTACTTTAACCTTTATCCTTTAGCCTTTATCCTTTATCCTTCCTCTTCCTCCCCATCAATGTCAATCACAGGTTCACTCCGGAACGCTTTCGTGACCAGGTATTTGTCCAGCACAAGCAAAAGGGAGGGTAAGACAATCATGTTGAAGAACATCGCAATGAAGAGCGTGGTCGAAACCAGCAAACCCAGGGCCTGCGTCCCTCCAAAACTCGACACCATGAAGACACTGAACCCGAGTACCAGCACGATCGAGGTGTAAATCATACTGAATCCTGCTTCGCGAAGGGCATTGAGCTGTAGACATCTTGATATTGTTCCCCGTCATCTTCAGTTCGTGGCGGTATCTCGAAAGATATTGGATCGTGTTATCTACGGAAATCCCCAGTGCAATGCTGAAAACAATGATCGTGGAAGGCTTGATGGGTACCCCGGTAAAACCCATGATGGCTGCGGTGATGATGAGCGGAATGATGTTGGGGATCATCGATACGGCAATCATCCGAATGCTAGTAAACATCAGCGCCATCAAAAGCGAAATAAATCCGATTGCTATTAGCACACTAATCAGCAGGTGCTTAATTAAAAATTCAGTTCCCCGGGCATAGATGACACTGTTGCCGGTAATCTTCACATTGTAATCCGCTTTGGCAAAGATGGAGTCCACCTTGGGACGTATGCTGTCGAGCAATCTGTTCATCTCTCCGGTTCCGGTATCAGCCATTTGAAAACTGATCCTGGTGACCTGTTGTGTGCTGTCAATGAATGAGTTGAGAAGCTGTTGATTCCCACCTGCCTTTTTGGGAAAATAGGAAAGTACAAAGGTTTTTTCCATGGAATTGGGCAGACTGTACATCTCGGGATTCCCGTTGAAATAAGCCTGTTTGGCAAATTTGGCAAACTCTGCCACGGAGAGGGGTTTGGAAAACTCCTTGTTTCTTGAAATGACGTTCTGCAATTGGTCGATGCGCTGAATGGTGGAATAGAGCATCACTCCTTTCTTCTTTTTTGTATCGACGGATATTTCAAAAGGCATCACCCCTCCCAACTGTTTTTCGAAGAATTTCAGGTCTTTGTAGAGGGCATTGCTTTGGTGGATATCATCCGTTACCTTTCCCGAAGTCTTCATGTTGAGCATTCCGATAATCCCGGCCACAAGCAGGATTCCTGCAAGTGAGAAGACCCATTTCCGCTTGAATTGGATCACAAAAAGTATTCTGTCGAGGATGGAATTAAAAAAAGTATTGTCCAGATGTTTGACGTGTTTCTCGGTAGGTGGATCCATGTAACTGAACAAGATGGGCAGCAAGGTGATGCAGAGTGCATACTCCATCAGAATGCTGATTGCGGCAATGATACCGAATTCGCGCAAAAGCTGGTTGGATACCAGGATGAAAGCCGCAAATCCGGCAGCAGTGGCCGTATTGACCATCAGTGAAGCAAAACCAATTCTTCTCACTACGCGTGACAGTGCCAATATTTTATTTCCGTGATTGCGGTATTCCCAGTGGTATTTGTTGAGGATGTAGATGCAGTTCTCAATGGCGATCACCACGATCAAAGATGGGATCACTCCTGTTAGAATACTGATCTTGAACCCAAAGAGCCCAACAAGACCCAGCGTAAAGATGATGCTGATACCGACCACTACCAGCGAACTTGCCACGACCTTTATCGATCGGAAAAACAAAAACAGAATGAATGCCGCAATCAGGATCGAAAGCAGCACAAAGAGAAATAGTTCGTGCTGAACAGTTCTGGCCATCACCGTTCTGATATAGGGCAGCCCGGAATAGTGGAGGGAATGCCCTGTTTGTGCAGCATATTTTTCTGCCCGATCCACGATGTTGTCTGTGATGGTCATCCTGATCTTGTCGTTGAGCACGGCTTTCTTCAGGGTGATGGCAAGGATGTAGGCCTCCGTTTTTGAGTTGAACAGCAAGCCGTCATAAAATTTCAGCGAGAGGATTTTGTTTTTCAGGCTGTCAACTTCCGCCTGTGTGCTGGGTCTTGAGGGAACAAGCGGTTTGAAATCGAATTGGTGCAGGGCATCATTCTTTACCAGCGTAGATGTTTTTGTAATGGACATAACTCCTTCAACACCTTCCAATTTGGTCATGTCAGCGGTCAGGTCGTACCAACTGTTGAAATCCTTCAGCTGAAACATGTTGGGATTCTCCACCCCAATGACGATCACACTGCCATCTTCCCCAAATCTCTTTTTAAAAGCGTTGTAATCAACAATGAAACTATCATCGGAAGGGAGGATACTGGCATTGTCGTAGGAGAGCTTCACGTTGAGACCTCTCCAGCCCATAAACGCAGTGAGGATAAAAATGAGAATCAGGATCAAGGGTCTGTTGCGAAGAAGTATACGGGTCAGATATTTCCACATGATAGGGGCGTATTCACAGTTTAGTACGAAGTTGCGAAGGTAAATGAATAAAACGAAAAAGCCATTTGCAAGCGGAGAAGATTTAGCAAATCAAAAGATGTAATTTTTCATAATTCTGTCAGATTCTGGTTTTACTGTTATTTTTCAAGGGGGTAATTTCATGGCCAGGAATTTGTGGATGTGAAAGGGAACTTCCTTGTTCCGGGACTGTCAGGGACCTGGATGATTCAGTAAATCCAGCGACAAAATTTGATGTAAATCTCCGGAAATTGGACATCTATTGCTAACTTGCAAACCAAAACGGGTTTAATTCAGCCCTTTTGAGTCGACAGTCAGGAATTTCAAATTATCATAACTATTAACCATTTTATTCGAAGGTATCATGAGAAAAACAGCAAAATTATTTACGTTACTGGCCCTATTCTTTCTCCTGGGAACTACCGCTTCCCAGGCATCCGGCCACCAGAGTTCCAAATTTGGCGGAGTCCAGATCGGAACAATTACTTACAGTTACCGCAGCATGCCTGATCAGTCACTGCCGGCGGTATTGAATTATGCCGTCCAGTCCGGACTGAGTTCGGTCGAGTTGATGGGAGATGTAGCGGAAAGATTTGCAGGTATCCCGCAGACCAAGGATGCTGCCGTTGTTGCTCAGTGGCGCAAGTCGGTTTCGATGGATAAATTCAAGGCGATCAAAAAAATGTTCCATGCGAAGGGGATCAAAGTCAACATCCTGAAACTGGGCGACAAAAGCTGGTCAGATCAGGAGATAGATTACGCCTTCAATGCCTGCAAGGCGGTAGGGGCCATCGGAATCACGATGGAAATTTCGGAAGAGGCCGCTAAACGAATGGAACCGTTTGCCGAAAAGCACAACCTCCTTGTCATATTTCACAACCACGGTCAACCCGGAGACCCCAACTTCAGTTTCGACAAGGCGCTCGCTTATGGACCCAAACTGATGCTCAACCTTGATGCAGGTCATTATTTTGGCGCCACGGGTCTGGATCCGACCATCCTGATTGAACGGTTACATAACCGCATCGTAAGCATCCATATCAAAGACAAAACAGGACCCAAGGCAGCTGATCCAAACAAAAACCAGCCATTTGGCAAAGGAGAAACACCTGTCGTCAAGATCTTGCAATTGATCCAGAAGAAGGGGTGGCCCATCACCTGTGACATAGAATTGGAATATCCGGTTCCTGAGGGATCCGATGCAGTCAGGGAGGTGACTAAATGTCTGGCCTATTGCAAAGCGGCACTACTGCCAAAATAGGTTGCAGTAGGATCTTGTACCGATAAAACTCCTGCAGGCCCATAACCTGTTTCGCCCGATTCGATCCAAGGGTAAATTCGGCCTTCGCAAGAAAAGAGATGATCCGTTTTCCTGGGTTGTAGGATCCGGGTTCATCCAGTAAATGCCTTGTAACCCATTTCATAATTTAATACAATCATGGCTCAAAAGATTGGTCTCCTACTGTTTCTGAGTGTGCAACTGCTGTTTTCTGCCAAACTACCGGCACAACCGATTTCGCCCATCGTGGTGTCCGTCGACAAACCCATCGCACCGATTCAACCGACCATGTGGGGAATTTTTTTCGAAGACATCAACTTTGCTGCAGACGGAGGGATTTATGCAGAATTGGTAAAGAACCGATCTTTTGAGTTTGCAAAACCGCTGATGGGATGGAAAATCTTGAAGGAAGATCCTACCGTTGGCGTATTGGTGCTGAACCGCGGCGAATCTGACGCCAACAACCCCCGGTTCATTCGAGTTAACAGAACGAATCCGGATGAAAAATTTGGACTGGAAAATGAGGGTTTCCGCGGAATGGGCATCAAGAAGGGAATGACCTATCACTTCTCGGTACTTGCCAGGAATCTTCAGGACCATTTGCTCAAAATTCGGATTCAACTGGTTGGTACCGCAGGCAACATCCTTGGCACTGCAAGCGTCTCTCCGGAGCCGGGTGACTGGAAGCGGTATTCAGTCGATTTCCAGACCACCTCCGGCGATCCGAAGGCGAGTCTGGATCTTTGGTTTGAAGGGGTTGGCTCCGTTGATCTCGACATGATCTCTCTTTTCCCGGATGATACCTGGAAAGGACGGTCGGGAGGGTTGAGGGCCGATTTGGTGCAGCTGTTGGCGGATCTCAAACCCGGATTTATCCGCTTCCCGGGAGGTTGCATCGTCGAGGGGTATGAACTTGCGACCCGCTACCAGTGGAAAAAAACGATCGGGAAAGTGGAAGAGCGAAAAACAATGATCAACCGCTGGAACACCGAATTCAAGCACCGGCCAGCCCCCGATTATTACCAGTCTTTCGGAATGGGTTTTTTTGAATATTTTCAACTGGCGGAGGATCTGGGGGCGGAACCACTTCCTGTCCTGAGTTGTGGAATGGCCTGCCAGTTCAATTCGGCGGAAGTGGTACCGATGGACCAGCTAGACCCCTACATCCAGGATGCCCTGGATTTGATTGAGTTTGCCAATGGGCCAGTTGATTCACCCTGGGGGAAGATCCGCAAGGAGATGGGACATCCTGCCCCTTTTAACCTGAAGATGGTGGGTGTAGGCAATGAACAATGGGGAGCACAGTACATCGAAAGGTACGAGTCGTTTGTGAAAAAAATCAAGGAGAAATATCCGAAAATGGCCATCGTGACGGGTACAGGGCCCTCTCCGGATGGCAAATTCTTCGATTTTGCAGCCAGCGAACTGAGAAGACTGCATGCAGATATTGTGGATGAACACTACTATGCTCCACCTGAATGGTTTCTGAAAAATGCGACACGATACGACCACTACGATCGGAATGGTTACAAAATATTCGCAGGAGAATATGCAGCCCAAAGCAAATCAACGGTCAACCCTGACAATAAAAATTCGTGGCGTTGCGCACTTGCCGAAGCCGCCTTTATGACGGGTCTCGAGCGCAATGCTGCAGTCGTCAGCCTCTGTTCCTATGCTCCCCTTTTTGCCCACGTGGAGGCCTGGCAGTGGACCCCCGATCTGATTTGGTTCGACAACCTGAGGTCGTTTGGTACGGCGAATTATTATGTGCAGAAGTTGTATTCCAACAACAAGGGATCGCAGGTACTTCCCATGCTTTGGAAGAAGGAAGCCCTGACCGGGCAGGGTGGTCTGTATGGATCAGCCTCCTTCGATCAAAAGACCGACGAAATAATCCTGAAGTTGGTAAATACTTCTGATTTGGAGGTAAAACATTCCATCAGGCTGGATGTCAAAAAACAAATTTCCCCCAAAGCCACCCTGACAGTGCTGAAAAGTAATTCTCCGGAAGATGTCAATTCGTTGGAACAACCCAAATTTGTTGCTCCTGTTGAGCTGAACTTTCAGGTGCAAGGAAAAACGTTGGATGCAGTTCTGGCGCCCAGCTCTTTTAATGTGTACCGGATCAAATTGAAGAAATAGTTGGTTGTTTCCTTTTTCCTTTTTATTTTTTAAGTCCTTTCCCATGCAAGCCAAGTTTTGTTCTGCCCTGTTGCTTCATCTTGTTCTCGTCTCCTTTCCAGGTTTGCTTTCAGGCAGTCCATTGCGCGTGTCAGACATGAAATGTGAGTACAGGTCCAACCCGCTGGG
>TBL_comb47_HYPODRAFT_10001263_pt1 | contig 32971 bp, 24 predicted proteins | sample TroBogypolimnion_40_FD_10682 | JGI IMG/M metagenome (IMG submission 10682)
GCGACTTCGCTGTGCTGCACCTTTCGGTGCATGGGCAGGTCGCTGACGGCGGCCAACTCAGCTCCTCACAACTCGCGCTGGGTGGGGACAGCCGACTCTCGGCGGCAGAGGTAGCTGCGCTCGACGGCGCGTTGCCGGCGCAAATGGTGGTGCTCAACGCTTGTGTCTCGGGAAGGTTTCAAGCGCCGTTGCCGGGCGAGATCGGTGGATTCTGGGAAGGTTTCCTGCGAGCCGGTGCAGCGACACTCGTAGCCACCTTGGTCTATGTGAACCCGGCCGAGGCGTTGGACCTCATCCTGGCCTTTTATCGTCACTGGCTCTCAGGCTCCCTAACCAAAGCCGAGGCCTTACGCCAGGCCCAACTCGAGCTCCGTCGCCGCCATCCCGAACCCGAACACTGGGCCACTCACATCCTCGTCGGCGATGGCGGGTGAGTTCCCCGGGGACTCGCGGCGTTTTGGCCCTGCATCCGGCGCACACCGTCGCGGGGCGAGCTTGCTATTCGCCGGCTTTTGAGCTACCAAATGGCCGTGTGAAACAATGGAGCACCACACTGGCCTGCCTAGCCCTCTGCTGGTCGTGCTGGCCGATCTGCGCGGGAACGGCGACCGGGGCTGTCACGCCGGCGGTTCCCGCAACCCGCGGCACGAGCGCCGTGCCCAGAACCGCCATCAGTCCGAGCAGGACGCCGGCCTCGACCAACGCGCCGGCGGGATTCCGCCTCGCGCCCGGTTTCCGCATCGAACTGGTGGCCGCTGAGCCCCTCCTAACCTCGCCCATCGCGTTGGCCTTCGACGAACGGGGACGGCTGTTCGTCATCGAGTCACCCCCACCTACTGCGGGCGAGAATGCCCTGGCACGCCTGGGGCGGGTCCGAGTCCTGGAAGAGGCGGACGACCAGGGGGTTTTTCGAGCCAGCACGATCTATGCCGATGCCGTGCCTCGCGCTTCCGCCGTGGCCTGTTATCACGGCGGAGTCTTCGTCGCCGCCACCCCCGACATCCTCTACCTCAAAGACCGTGCCGGGGACAATGCCGCCGATTTACGGTCGGTGGTGCTGACGGGCTTCGGCATCGATACCAATACCTTCAGGGAGCCGGTCTTGCCGAATAACCTCAACTGGGGGCTGGATCATCGCATTCACGGTGCCAGCGGCGGACTGGATGGCACCCTCATCGCCCCCACGGCGGCGGTTTCCCGGCCCGTTGCCCTTGCCCGCCGCAACTTCGCCTTCGACCCTCGCACGCTCGGAGTGGTGGCCGAGGCCGGCACCGGAGAGACGGGCCTGAGTTTCGACGACTCCGGACGCCGGTTCACCGGCGAGGCTAGCCACCTCTTGCGCCAACCGGTATTCGAGCCGCGCTATTATGCCCGCAACCCCTGGTTTCCGGCGCCCCCCGAAACGCTGGACGCGGCCGAGCCTGCCACGCGCGTCTTTCGGTGGGATACGACCCGGGTGGCGTCCCAACCGGGGGACCGCGCTCTGGGACCCGGCGCACCGACGCCGGCCTGGGTCACGGCCGCCAGCGGCTGTGTCCTTTATCGCGGCGGCCTGTTCCCGACGAACTACCTCAACCACGCTTTTGTCCCCGATCCGGACGGTCATCTCATCCATCACCTGGCCGTGCGCGAGAACGGCCTCACGGTGGAAGCCCGCCGTCCTGCCGAAGAGCGCGCCACGGAATTCCTGGTTTCAACCGACCCCGCGTTCCGCCCNACGCAGATCGTCAACGGGCCTGACGGCGCGTTGTATGTGGCCGACCGCCGACTTGATCCCCGGCAGGGCCGGGTCTACCGGATCGTCCCGGAGCATTTTCGGCAATCGCCCGCGCCGCGGCTGGACAAGGCCAACACGTTCGAGTTGGTGGCGGCCCTGGCCCAAACCAACGGCTGGATGGTGGATACGGCGGCGCGACTGCTGTATGAGCGGCAGGACCCCGGGGCTGAACAGTGGCTGACCAACATGTTCCTGCATTCGAGGCTGCCTTTGGCCCGTTTGCGCGCGCTGCACTGTCTCGACGCCCAGGGCGCCCTGCGCATCGGACAGGTGCATCAAGCGCTAAACGACTCCGACCCCCGCGTGCGCGAGCACGCCCTGGTGCTGCTAGAACACTTGGTGCGCAACGGCTTCGTCCCGGTGACCATCTGGGACCGGCTGCAGGAGCTTTCCGGCGACGCCTCGATCCGGGTTCGCTATCAATTGGCGTTGACGATGGGAGACCTGCAGGGCCCGGCTAAAGGCGCGATCCTGGCCGCAATCCTGGGCCGTGATCTCGAGAACCCGTGGATGCGGGCCGCGATCCTGAGTTCCCTGGGCGATGAGGCGGGCACCTTCCTTGTCCGGTTGGCGATGAACCCGGGCTTCCGTGCCCTGCCCGGCGGCTGGCCCTGGGTCGAGGAGATGGCCGCGATGGTCGGTGTTCGTGGACGCCTGAACGACGTGGCCCAGGCGATCGATTTCGTGGACGGAAACGCGCTGGCATCCGGGCCGTCCTTCCGTCTGCTGAGCGCCTTGGGCGACGGGATGCACCGGACGGAAAGTTCCCTGGCCCTAGTCGACCCGGGCGGGCGCTTGCGGCATTTCTTCACAGATGCCCTCCTGCTGGTCGCCACCGATGGCGCTGATTGGTCGGTACGCGTGGCGGCGGCGCAACTCCTGGGGGTTGGCCCGGTGAGTTATACGAACTCAGGCGACCGGTTACGCGCGGTGCTGGCCCCGGCGGAACCCATCGCACTCCAGTCCGCCGCCCTCGTGGCACTCGGTCGGTCGGACCACCCGCGCGTGACGATGGACGTCCTGCAAAGCTGGCGCACGATGTCCCCGCGACTCCGCGCCCAGGCGGTGGGCGCGCTATTGAACCGCGGGGAACGCGCCGGGTTGGTGCTCGACGCGATTGAAACTGGCCGGGTCAGCCGAGACGACCTCGCTCCGGCCCAACTCAACTACCTGCGAACTCACCGGAACCCGGCCATCGGGGCCCGGGCCCGGCAACTCCTGGGGCCATTCGCGGTCGCGCGTCCGGCCGCGGTGCAGCAGTTCAGGCCCGCCGCCCGTCTTCCCGGACTGGCCGCTCACGGCCGGGAGATCTTCCTGGACCGGTGCTCCGCCTGCCACCAGCTTGGGGGCGAAGGACAACGGCTCGGGCCGGACCTGGCCGGGATCCGGGCGCAAGGCAAAGACCGGATTCTGGAGGCGATTCTGGAGCCTAGCCTCGAAATACCGCCGCAATATGCCACCACCGTCGTCGAGACTCGCCTGGGCGAGGTGCTGATCGGAATCAAATCCCATCAGGGCCCGGCCTCTTTCACGCTCCGACAGCCCGGCGGATTGGCCGCCGTTTGGGCCTTGGAATCCGTGTCCTCGGCGGAAATTCAAGCCTGGTCGCTCATGCCCGAGGGATTGGACCAGGGCTTGACCACTCAGGATATGGCCGATCTGCTCGAATACCTCGCAACGGCTCCCTAACCCTCCAAGGCCTGTCCCAAGAACCGGACCGGAGGCAACCTCCGTCGGCCTCTTTGTCCGGATCGCCTTCCCTTCCGGGTGGCGTTATGCTAGGGTTGCATAATAAATTGAGTTTATGAACAAGACACTCGCGCTCGCCTTAGTCTGCCTGCTGGCCGCTTCCACTTCTTTCGGGGCGGAGAAACAGCTCTGGGCCAAGTCATTTCTGAACCAGAAAGCCCCCGACCTGGTGGTCGAGAAATGGCTCACCAAGGAGCCAGATCGAAAAGGGAAGTTCGTGCTAGTAGATTTCTGGGCGACGTGGTGCGGCCCCTGCCGCAAGGCGATCCCGAACTGAACGCCCTGCACAAGAAATTTGGCGACCGGTTGGTGGTGATCGGCCTGTCGGATGAGCCGGAGAGCAAGGTGAAAGCCATGGCCGACCCGGTGATTGAGTATTTCAGCGCGATCGATACGCAGGCGCGCACCAAGAAAGTGGTCGAGGTCAAGGGCATTCCCCATGTGATGCTGATCGACCCTCAGGGAATCGTCCGCTGGGAGGGCTTTCCCTTGCTGGACGGGTATGAGCTGACGGAGAAGGTGGTTGAGGAAATCCTGGCCAAGGGGTCGAAGTCCTAGCGCTGAGCGTGGACAACCTCCTGGAAAACGCCCTCGACTCGACTGACGATCAATCCGCCGCCGCGGAGAAGCGCGACTTGCTGGCCCGGTTGCTGGGCCGCCTGGCCCATGAGATCCGCAATCCGCTCAGTTCCCTGGACATCCATGTGCAGTTGCTCGAAGAGGACCTGGGCACGCTGGCCCCACAAACCCGGGAGCAACTTACCTCGCGGCTGGACATTATCCATGGGGAGCTCCATCGCCTGGAAAGCATCGTCGAGAGTTTTCTTCGTCTGGCTGGGCCATCGACGCTCGATCTGGAACCGGTCGAAATCGCCAAGTTGGCCAAGCATGTCTGCGATCTGCTGCAACCGGAGGCAGCGGCGAGGGAGATCGAGATCCGGACGACGGTGGCGACGCCGGGTCCCGTATTGCGGGCCGATCCGGTTCGTCTGACCCAGGCGTTGCTCAACCTGGTGATCAACGCGATGCAGGCAGTGGAGCGCAAAGGCCGTATCGAGGTCAGCGCCGCAGGCAACGGCGACGCGGTGATGATCAGCGTGCGTGATAGCGGCCCCGGCATCCCGCCGGAGAACTTGCTCTCGATCTTCGATCCTTACTTCACCACGAAGCCGGAAGGGAGCGGTCTGGGCCTCTGGATTGCACAGCAAATTGTCACCGCCCATGGGGGCACGCTCAAGGCCCAGAATGCCGCCGGGGAAGGCGCGGTCTTCACGATGACGCTGCCCCTCCCGCGGTAAGCCAAATCCGGCAACCTCTGCTCATGGACAAATCCAAGATTAAAATTCTGGTGGTAGACGATGAGAAGGGCCTGTGCGCCGGCTTGCAGGAGGGGTTGCGCCGCGAAGGTTACCTGGTGGATGCGACCACCGACGCGGAAGCGGCGCTCAAGATGGCCCAGGAGCGCCTCTATAACCTGGTCATTTCCGACATCAAAATGCCGGTGCTGAGCGGTTTGGAGCTGTTGACCCGCATCCGTGCGCGGACGCATGACACGCTCTTCATCCTCATGACCGCCTACGGCACGGTCGAAAACGCGGTCGAAGCCATGAAACAGGGGGCGTATGATTATCTGCCCAAGCCTTTCGACATGAAGCGGCTGCGGTCGTTGGTGCAAAAGGCGCTCGAGTTTCAGGCCGTGGTGGTCGAGAACAACGAGTTGCGCCTGCGCCTCCAAACCCGGACTGAACCGAGCCTGCTGGTGGGGGAAAGCGAAGCCATGCGGGCGGTGGGCAGGCTGATTGAAGAGGTTGCCGCCAGCGAGGTCACGGTGCTCATCGAGGGCGAAAGCGGCACCGGCAAGGAAATCGTCGCCCGCTCGATCCACCTTCAGAGCGCCCGGCGGGACAAACCGTTCATCTCCGTAAATTGCGCCGCTCTGGCCGAGCAACTGCTCGAAGCCGAGTTGTTTGGCCACGTGAAAGGGGCCTTCACCGGCGCCGTCGCGACCAAGCCGGGCCGTTTCCAACTGGCCGACGGGGGGACGTTGTTCCTGGATGAGATCGGCGATCTTTCCCCCAAAGGGCAAGGGGATCTCCTGCGCGTCCTGGAGGAGAGTGCCTTCCGGATGGTGGGCGGGTCCGAATTGATTCGCGTGAACGTGCGCGTCATCACCGCCACCAACAAAAAATTGCAGCAGGCGGTCGAGGAGGGGAAGTTTCGCGAAGACCTCTTCTACCGGCTCCAGATTGTGCCGGTCATGATGCCGCCGTTGCGCGAGCGGGCCGAGGACATCCCCTTGTTAGTCGAGCGGTTTTTTGAGCATTTCGGCGCCAAACACAAACGCCGCCGCAAGGAGCTCTCACCGGAGGCCTTGCAACTCTGCCAACGTTATCCCTGGCCCGGCAACGTGCGGCAGCTCCGCAACACCGTCGAACGCCTCGTCATTACCTGCCGCGAGCCGGTGGTTGAAGTGGCCCAACTCCCCGACTTTCTGCGGGACTACGACCAGAAGACCACCACCTTCACCGTCCGCCCGGGCACCCCGCTGGCCGAGGTGGAGAAAATGCTCATCCGGCAGACGCTCCTGCATGTGACCAGCAACCGGGAGGAGGCCGCCGCCGCGCTCGGGATCAGCCGGCGCAGCCTGCAATACAAACTCAAGCAATACGGCCTGCTGGAAGATGCCGGCGGCGGCGCCAACCGCCCCTAGGGACGAGGGGCTCCGTAGGAAATCAACCGATCCGCAGCGAGCGCATCGACATCGATGCCTAATCCGCGGCCAGGCGCTTCATTCCCATTGCCAATCGTCCGCCTGGCCCCCACATTCTGACCGCATGAGCGAAATTGCCGTCCAAACGCAAAACCTGCACAAGAGCTATCTTCTGGGGTCCACCGCGGTCGGGGCGTTGAGGGGAGTGGACCTGACGGTGCAACGCGGAGAGTTTGTGGCGCTCATGGGGCCCTCGGGCTGTGGCAAGACCACCCTGCTGAATCTCATCGGTGCCATCGATACCCCTTCCCGCGGCGCGCTCAGCGTGGATGACGTCGCCCTCGAGCGCATGAACGAGGACCAATTGGCGGACTTGCGTCGCGACCGTATCGGGGTGGTATTCCAGTTTTACAACCTCTTGCCCACGTTGTCCGCGCGGGAGAACGTGGAACTGCCGATGCAATTCAAAGGGATGGATCGGGCCAAGCGGCGCGAACGGGCGCTCTGGCTGCTGGAACGGGTGGGGCTGAAAGACCGGGCCGACCATAAACCCGCCGAACTCTCCGGGGGCGAACAACAGCGGGTCTCCATCGCACGCGCCCTGGCCAACCAACCGGCGCTCGTGCTGTTGGATGAACCGACAGGTGATCTGGACAGCGCCACCGGCCAGGAGATCATGGCGTTGCTGCGCGACTTGAATCAGCGGGAGAAGGTCACGCTGGTGGTGGCGACTCACGATCCCCTGGTCGCCCAGGCCAGTTCCCGGATCGTCCGCCTGCGGGATGGCCGAGTGGAGAGCGACTCGCAGGCCCCATGAACGCTATGCTGCTTTATATCTGGCGCAACCTCGGGCGGCGGCGCGCGCGCACGATCATCGGCGCGCTGGGGATCTTTCTCACCATCGCCCTGCTCACCGCCATACGCACCGGGCTCGATTCGGTTTCTATCTCCTACATCGACCTGGTCGCGTTGCAGGCCGGCAAAGCGGACATGCTCATCCAATCGCCCAACGGCGAGCCCTTCAACCCAACGGCTTTCCCTCCCGATCCGGTCCTGGCTCGCCTCAAGGACGATCCGCACTTGCGGGGCTTGTCACCCCGGCTGGTGGGCATCGTCCAGGTCAGCGCCGGCGGGGCGCCCCACTACGCGGTGCTCCTGGGCATCGATACGGAGCGCGAACGGCAGCTCGATCTTTCTGGGTTGTCCCCCGCCCCGAGCCTGGACGACACCTCCTGTGCCCTTTCGAAGTCGCTGGCGGAGAAACTCAAAGTCCAAGGGGGCGCGAGCCTGAACGTGAATTCGCCGACGACCTTCAACGAGACTGCGCTACGCCTCAGCACGGTCCTGGAACGGCAATTGATCCTGCCTCAGCAATTGAAGGACTATGTGGTGATCAACCTGGGCGCCGCGCGGAAGTTGCTGGGCGAACCCGTGCGCGTTCACTCCCTGGCGGGCGCCTTCCGCGACCCGCGCACCTACTACGACGCGCGCGACCTTCATGCGAGTGTGCTGCGGCTCAAGGACGCCGGCGCCGCCATCGCCGCGGAGCTGGGAACCCAATACGAGGTCAGGTTGCCCAAGGCCGCCGCCATTACCGTCTTTCAGAACTTTACCTCCCCATTGCGCGCGGTCTTCGGCGTCTTCGCCTTGCTGGCATTGACCATCACCGGCTTGTTAATCTATTCCCTCATCTCCGTCGCCGTCGAGGAACGCATCCGCGAATACGCCATCCTGCGCACGTTGGGCGCCCGGCGGCGTCACATCTTTCACCTGGTGCTGAGCGAATCGCTCCTGCTCTGCTCGTTGGGCGTGGTGCCCGGCGTGTTCGCCGGGGTCGTCTTCGCGCGGCTCGTCATCACCCTCATCAGCCTGGTGATGATGAAAACCAACGGGGTCCGGATTGCCCTGGAGGTCGCACCCGGAACGCTCTGGCTTACGCTCGGGGCCGGCGTGCTCTTGTCCATCGGCAGTGCGCTGGTTCCGGCCTTTCATGCCACGCGGTGGCGAATCGTGGACGCCCTGGACCCCACGCGCCGTGGCCAGATCCCGGCCACGCCCGTGCCCGACGGCCGGGCCAACACCCCGCTGGTGCTTACCGGCCTGGTGCTCTCGTCCCTTTCGGTGCTGGTGTTTTTCGTGCTCCCCAACGCGTTTCTGTCGGGCAATCCCTCACTCATCGGCACGGTGATCCTGAGCTTGCTCCTCTCCATTTTGCTCGGGTTCACGTTGATGATGGTGGGGGTGCTGCCTTTTCTTCAGCGCTTGCTCCTGCGCGCCATCGGGTGGGCCTTCGAGCCGGCGGCGGAGTTGGCCGGGCGCAACCTCGACCGGCATCGGCGGCGTCATACCACCACGGCACTGCTCTTCACCCTATCGGTCTCGCTGGTGATATTCATCGCCAGCCTGGTGGCGCTGTTCAGCCGCACCGCGCTGGCCCTGGTCGAGCATACCCATGGCGCCGACCTGCGAATTCACGGCGGCAACCCCACCGAGGGGCCGGACATCAAGGCCGATCTGGGCCGGGTGGAGGGCGTCACCGCCGTTTCGGAGGTCCGGTTCCTGCGCAGCCGAACCGAACTCGGGCTCGCCTATGACGTCGTCGCCAGCGACCTCGTCGGGATGAAGAACCTGTGGCTGGTGCCGTTCGGGGTGGATACCGATCTCGCCAAAGTGCTCTACTTGAACCGGGTCGTTTGCGAGGCGGGCAGCACGAACGCCATCGCGGAATTGCCGGCCCGGCGCGTGAACCTCGCCGACCGTTCCGGCACGAATCCCGTGCCCTCGGTAATCCTGAGCCTCGCCGCCGCCCAATTCCTCGAGGTGAAGGCGGGTGACCAGATCCAATTGTCCTTCCGGTTGGGAAGCGAACGCAGCGATGCCCGATTTCAGATCACGGCCATCTCGAGCGCGATGCCCGGTTTCGAGAACTTCCGCGGCCGGGTCGCTCACGCGGTCGGTTCGGGTCTCCTTATGTCGCTGGATAATTTCAAAGCCATGACCCGTTCCGCGCCCTCGGAGGCCTTCCAGGGGATCTTTCTCGCACGCACCCGAGGCGATGCCGCCACGCAAAAGGCCGCCGCCCGCCAGATCCGCGAGGAGTTCGACGTGCGCTATCGCTTCGGACTCCAATGCACGGCGGAGCAGCAGGAAGAAGCCCGGGTCTTATACTGGGCGACGCAGGTTTTCTTCGGGTTGCTGCTGGCGGTGGCGGTGGTCATAGCGGTGTTCGCGCTGATCGCCTCGATGGCGAGCACGGTTATCGAACGACAGCGAGAGATTGGGGTGCTCAAGGCCTTGGGCATGCGGCGCCAGCAACTCTTCCACCTCTTCCTGGGCGAGGCGATCATCCTCACCTTGTCCGCCGGCATTGCCGGCGGGGCCATCGGTTTCACCCTGGCCTGGCTCTTCGTGGTGCAGGCCGCGGTGCTCATGGAATTGGCCGTAGTTTTCACCATGCCCTACCTGACCTTCCTGGCCACTTTCGCCATCAGCATCTTCGCCGGCACGCTGGCCGCTTATCTTCCCACCCGTCGGCTGCTGCGCCGGACCGCGGCGGAGATACTCAGGATGTAGGGCCCGTGGCGGCTCGGATCAGAGGTTTGAGCCGGCCGGACTTGGGCTTCGTGGCGGTAAATTCGCGGCGGATGAACCGGCCCACCGTCCTCCGCCCATCGGTGTCGGTTCGCACCAGCAACCCCGGCTCCTGGGGCGATGGCTCGCAGTGGGGATACGGCTCACCTTGAAGGTGCGTCTGGAGGCGCGCGTGCCCCTCTGCGGAGTCAACCGATCGCAGGCAACTGGAAAGGGACTGAGTGGCTCCGGCGCGACTCAACGCCAGCGATTGAATGCCTTGGAGGAGCGGTTCAATCGCCTTGCCGAGCCTGGCCCAGAATTCGATTTGGCCGGCGATGGACCGTTCCGCAACCTGGGCGGTGAGGCGCGCGTCCAGCATCAGACGGTCAGAGAGCTTCACTGGTTGACTCAGAGTTACAAGGCAGCAAAAAGCTACTCGTTGTCAATCTCCGGAAGGTAACCCCTGGCCAATAAGTTCCTCACCACCGGCCACGGTGCAGGCTTATGGTCCTTGGCGTCGGGGCGGGAACGAACGCCAAAGTTGAACTGCAATGCGGACGCAAACTGTTGAGCCGCCAACACCCGGTTGGCCTGGAAGATTAGGCTGGATTTACGGATTCCTCCCGTTCAGCCTGAGCCTCCAGCACAGTCAACTGTTTGCCGCCGCATGAAACTGGAAAGATACGCCGGAAACCCCATTCTGTCGCCACACCCGGGAAATCCCTGGGAAGACCTGGCGGTGTTTAATCCCGCCGCCTGGTACGATGAAACCAAGCGGGAGGTGACGCTCCTCTATCGCACGGCCGAGTCCAGCCCCGAATACAAATGCTGGTTCGGCCTGGCCCGGAGCCGGGACGGGTTTCGTTTCGAGCGGGCGAGCGATCAACCGTGCCTGAGTCCCGGCGGCGACGGGTTTGACGGCGCCACCATTCAGGACCCGCGGATCATAAAAATGGGCGAGTGGTTTTATGTGACCTACGCCTGCCGGCATTATCCCTTCGGCCAGTTCTGGAAGCCGGAGGTGCGGGCGCGGTACGTCCAGCCGGATTGCCCGCCGGAATTCCCACGTTATCTGCGGCTCAATGCCACGCTCACCGGGTTGGCCATGACGCGGGATTTTCGTTCCTGGATTCGCGCCGGTTGGCTAACCGACCCATTGTTGGATGACCGCGATGCCATCCTGTTCCCGGAGAAGGTCAACGGCCAATTCGCCCTGCTGCACCGCCCGCTGGAGTGGGTCGGGCCGACATACGGGACCGACCAAGCCTGCGCCTGGATCAAGTTCTCCGATGATTTGCTCGGTTTTCCCGCCGCCCCGAGCCGTTTGCTGCTGCGCCAAAAATACCCGTGGGAGGCCTTTAAGCTGGGCATCAACACGCCCCCCATCAAAACGCCCCACGGCTGGTTCACCCTCTACCATGCCGTCGGTCCGGACAAGTTTTACCGCCTGGGGGCGGTCCTGCTCGACCTCGAGGATCCAGGAATCGTGCGACACCGGACGCCGGACTGGTTGCTCCAACCCGAGGCCGATTATGAGATCGAGGGATTTTACCGCGGTTGCTGCTTCCCCTGCGGCACCGTGGTCATCGACGGCACGCTCTTCGTCTATTATGGCGGCGCCGATAAGTACTGCTGCGTGGCGACGTGCCGTTTCCAAGACCTTCTGAACCACTTGCTGCAATGCCCCAGCTAAGGCAGGTCCCCAGCACTTTGGTGCCAGACCGTGGCCGCCACCTTGGTCGAGTGGTGGCCGGTTCGACAGAGAACTCGACCAAAAAACTGGCGAAGGTTCATCCCCATCTGCCGTCTACCGCGCGGCGTAAACCCGGCCGAGCCTACTGAATATGCACCCGATCGATCTCAGCATCATCATCGCGTATCTCGTCCTCATGTCGCTGGTCGGCTGGTGGGTGGCCAAGAAGGCAGCGCGCAGCGCCGAATCGTATTTTCTAGCCGGCAAGAGCCTGCCCTGGTGGATCATCGGGGTAGCTCATGGGTCGAGCGGGGTGGACATCACCGGGACCATGTGGTTCGTCATGATGTTCTTTATCTATGGCATGAAGGGGGTCTGGTTGCTGTGGGTCTGGCCTTTGTTCAGCGTGGTGTTTCGGATGGTCTATCTGGGAACTTGGGTGCGCCGCTCGAACGTCCTGACCGGCGCGGAATGGATGCGGACGCGGTTCGGCCACAGCCGCGGCGCGGAATGGGCTTACGTGAGCGTGGTGGTGTACGCGTTGGTGCATGTCGTCGGTTTCCTCTGCTATGCCTTCCGGGGCATCGCCGAGTTCACCAAACCCTTCTTCCCGTGGGACTTGCCCTATGAGGTCTATGGGACCGCCATGTTGGTGGTGACGGGCGTCTATTGCGTGGTTGGCGGCATGTACAGCGTGGTGATGAATGACCTGATCCAGTTCGTGCTCAAGGTCATCGCAGCGGTCGGCGTCGCGGTCATTGCCATCATCAGCATTCGCCCCGAACAAATCATGGCGGTGGTACCCCCCGGTTGGGACCAGATGTTTTTCGGGTGGAAGCTGGACCTGGATTGGTCGCACCTGATCCCCGCCTTGCAGCATCGCGTGGCCAACCCGGTGGCGCAGGGGGGCGACGGTTACTCGTTGTTCCTGCTCTTCACCGCCATGCTGTTTTTCAAAGGGGTGCTGGTCAGCATGGCGGGCCCCACGCCGAATTACGCGATCCAGCATGTGCTCTCGACGCGCAGTCCGCGCGAGGCGGCGCTCGAGAACATGGTGATGGCGGTGGTCTCATTGGCGCCGCGCTTCCTGCTCATCGCCGGTATCTCCGTGCTCGGCATCGTCTTCTTCCACGATGACCTGGCGCACCTGGTGGCCGCCAAAGGCAAGGGGGCGAAATTCGAGGAGATTCTACCGCAAGTGCTCAGCCGAGGCTTAGTGCCCGTGGGGTTCAAAGGCATCCTCATCGCCGCGTTGCTGGCCTCGTTCATGAGCACGTTCGTCTCGACCGTGAACTCCGGTGCGGCTTACGTCGTCAATGATATTTACAAACGGTACATCAATCCGAACGCGCCGCCCCGGCGCTACGTGGTGGCGGCCTGGATCACCTCCAGCGCGGTCATCCTGCTCGGCATCGCTTTCGGTTTCATCACTAGCGACGTCCATTCGGTCACCAAATGGATTACGTCGGCACTCATTCCGGCCTTCGTAGCGCCGAATGTCCTGAAATGGCATTGGTGGCGGTTTAACGGCTATGGTTTCTTCGCCGGCATGGCGGCCGGGACGGCGGCCGCGCTCGCCATCCCGGCCTGCGCGCCGCATTTGCACGAGGTGTTTACGTTCCTATTGATCCTCGCCGTGAGCGCCGTCGCCTCCGTCGCGGTGTGTTTGTTCACCCAACCGGGGCCCGAGGACGTGCTGGAAGGGTTCTACCGCAACGTCCGCCCGTGGGGTTTCTGGGGGCCGGTGGTGGACGTGTGCCGGCGGCGCGACCCAGCGTTCAAACCCAACCGCGAGTTCGGCCGCGACCTCGCCAACCTGGCGATCGGCCTGGTCTGGCAGACGGCCATGGTCGCCGCCCCAATCTACCTGGTCATCCAGCATTGGTGGCAATGCTGGACCTCTACCGCCATCTTCCTCGCCACCTCGGTCGTGCTCAAGTTCACCTGGTATGACACGCTGGCCCAGGGAGATGGGTATCTGGCGGACGCCCCGAACGCGAAGCGCGAGTCGACCAAAGGAACCTGATCCATACTCGCCTTCCGGTTTTCTGTCGAAAATCCCTCGACAGCTTCGACAGAACAATGGTTGCTCGGGAACGACCGCCTCGGAATGCTGTGCGACTTCGGCAAGCATCAAGGTTTCGCGGCCACCTTCGTAACGATCCCCAAGCGTTGCCGCGCCACCAGGAGTGTGAGCCCCGCAAGCAGCAAGGTCCCGAAAGTGCCAATCGCCATGCCCCCCAGGTTCAGAGAGGCGAAGCAGACGCCCAAGGCCGACGGTCCCACGCGTCTCACAAGCCACAGCGTTTCCAACTGCTGGGCCGCCGCCAACCCCAGCAGCAGCACCGGGACGGCACACACGGCCAAGGCGGGCCGTCGAAAGAACCGCATGGCGACCGTCGACACCCAAGCGCCGCGCCGGCCGAGAGTCCGCCAACCGGCCCATAGACACAAAGCCAGCACCACCAGGTAAACCAGGAACTGAAACCCAGCGGACACGGCCAGATCGGCCGTCCGAAACTCGGCCCCGGCCGTGGCGCCGCCCAACAGCCCAGCCATCCGCCCAACGGTCCCCGCACAGAAGTTCGCCGCGCTGTTCAACACCTGCCAGGCCTGAACCCCAAGCAGCATCCAGAGCAGGCGGCGCGACCAAACGCCGCCATTGACCTTGGCAAACTCTGGATCGAGGACTGAAGACCCACCCAATCGCCGCAAGGCAACCAGCCAGGCCTCCTCTTCGGAGAGGCCCTGCCGCGTCAAAGCCGCGGTCGCCTCCCGCAGATGACCCTCCAGTTCCTCCAGGTCTTCGCGCCCCAGGCTCGGCGAACGGCCTAGCGTTTCGCACCATTGGCGAAGGGCATGATTCAAATCGAAACCGGTTGGGTTTTCCATAATTTGCATAGAGTTTGGTGAACGGTAAGCCATTGTTCGCGCTCGGCGCTCAGCGCCTGGCGACCCTCGGGGCGCAGCCAATAGTATTTTCGCCTTCGTCCCGTTTCCGCCGCACGCCACTCCGATTGGATCATCTCTTGTTTTTCCATCCAATGGAGCACGGGGTAGAGCATACCGTCGGTCCATTCGATCCGTGCACCCGAGAGTTCGCGCACGCGCTGGATCAGCGCATACCCGTAACTCTCGCTCTCGGCGAGGATAGAAAGCACCAACGGCACGGTGGACGCGGCAACGAGTTCTTTCGAAAGCATGGCAGCACTATACATTGCAGTGTAATGCTAGTCAAGCGGAAACCGCAACTTTCTTGAAATCGGGGTCCAGCCCAGCGCCTGGAGATCCGGGTGGCGGCTTCCCGGGCGGCACTTCTTAGGCCGCCTCGACCCACCGCAACATCCTGGAGATGCCTTCTTCCTTGTCGATGGCGGGTTTCCAATCGAGCAGTCGGGCCGCTTTGCCGATGTCGGCGACGAAGACCTTCTGGTCGCTCTGGCGGGGTGGGTTGTGAGTATAGACCAGGGCATTGCCGGTCAGTCGGCCGAGCAGTTCGAACAACTCAAGCAGGGAGAGGCTGTTCGGGCGGCCGCCGCCGATGTTGAAGATCTCGCCCGCAACCTGATCGCGGTGCTCATACGCGGCGGCGTAAAGGCGCACGAGATCCTCACCACGCAGGACGTCGCGAACCTGCTTGCCGTCGCCGGCAATGGTAAACCGCTCCGGGGTCTTGCCGGCCCGAACGGCGCGCTGCTGGTCGATCGCCTTGAGGCAGAACCAGCCGATCCAACCCTGGTCTACGGTGGCGAATTGCCGGCCGCCATAAATGGACGAGTGGCGGAAGACCAAGGTATTGAGGCCGTAATTGCGGTGCCAATCGCGGACGTATTGGTCAGCGGAGCCTTTCGAGCAGCCATAGGGGCTGGCGAAGTCCAGCGGGAGCGATTCGTCGAAGCCCAGCGGATAGTCGGGCGTAGTGTGGCGGGAAGCGGTTTCCTCGTAGCGCACCCGTTCGAGATCGCCATAGACTTTGTTGGTGGAGCTGTAGGCGACCAGGGCGTCCGGACTCAGGTGGCGCACCGCCTCGAGGACGTTGAAGGTGCCGAGAACGTTGGTCATCAAGTCGCGCCGGGGGTCGGACAGGGAAGTGGTCATGGCCACCTGCCCCGCGAGGTGGCAGACGAAATCGAACGGTCCGCGCTCTTTGAACACTTCACTGACCTTCCCCTCCTCAGCCAGGTCATGTTTGAAGAAGCCAAACCGCCCCTCGGCCGCCTGGGAGCGCAGCCATTCCAGGTTGGCCTCGGCGCCTTTGCGGAACAGGGCATCGATGACGGTGACCTCCCAGCCCTCGTGGAGAAAATGGGCGGCCACATTCGATCCGAGAAAGCCGCAACCGCCAGTGACAAGCACTCGTTTCATATCAAATCAGGTTTTCAGGAAGAAGAAAGTTTGGTTCGTTCCGCCTCGACGGTCCGGCGGAGTCCGGTCTCCAGGGAGACCATCGGACTCCAGCCCCAGGAGCGCAATACGGTGTTGTCGGCCCGAGTCAGCATCGGCTCCCCCGGCCGGTAGGGCAAGGCGCCGAAGGCCAGCCGGGAACGGCTTTCTGCCAGGCGGTGAATGTACTCGACCAACGTGCGGATCTCGACCGTTTCGCCGCTGCCGACCTCCACATCCAGGAAACGACCCGCCACAGAGGGTGGGCAGGCTGGGTCTTCCAGTAAGAGGAGCATCGCGCCCACCACGTCATCCACATGGATAAAGTCGCGCTGCTGGCGTCCCTCTGTCAAAGGTATTTCCGGTTCGTTGGCTAGGCACCGCGTAATGAGGCCGGTGATGAACTTGCTCGGGTCGTCGTTGGGTCCGTAGAAATGTTGCACCTTCAAGTTGACAACCCGGGTCGAACCGCCGGCCATCTTCAACCACTCCTCGGCATGGTGTTTGCTCAGGGCATAGGCATTGAGATGCGGTTCCAGGACCGTGCCTGTGTGCAGCAGGAGCGGGACACCCGTGTCACAAGCCAACCGATGAAGCCGGGCGGGCAACAACGTGTTGGCCTGGATCAGGTCGGGTACCGACTCGCCTCGGCGACCGTACAGCGCGGCGCAGTGGACCACCGCATCGAGGGTCTTTCCTGATCGAAACGGAGTCTCCAGGTCCGCGATATCCAACCAGCGCACACGCTCGGCAGCGGCAGCCAACCGCGAGAGGTCACTCGCCGACCGGCGAAAAGCGATCACCTCGTGCCCTCGATCAACGAGCAGCCGGCACAAATGGCTCCCCAGGAAACCGGTCGCGCCTGTCACCAGAATACGCATAGGCACGCCGGCTAGCGATGACCACGGACGAACTGTGTCACCGAGTCGATCATATAGTCGATCATGGCGGGCGTCAGTCCGGGATAGGTGCCGATGAACAGTGCTTCTCGCATGATGCGATCGGCCCCCTCGAGGCCGCCCGCCACACGGAAGGCGCTGGGATTGTCCTTGTGCAATTGTACAAAAGCGGGCTGGCGAACGAGGTTCCCGCCGAAGAGCATCCGATTCCCTATCTTCTTTTCATCAAGCCGACGCGCCAAATCGGTACGGCTGAAGGGCGCGGTGGGTTTCACCAGCATCATGAACCCAAACCACGAACAGTCGGAACGGTGTCCCGTGGCGTCCCAGGAAAAACCCTCCGGCGTCCAACCGGTGGCGTGAGTGGGGAGCATGAAATCAAGAAACTCGGCCAGCGGCGCCAGGCCGCGGCGCAAGCGCTCCCAGTTGGACTTCCGGGCTTGAATAAAATGGGGCAGCTTTTTGAGCTGGGCGCGGCCGATCGCCGCCTGCGGGTCCAACGGCTTCAGGTTATAACCGAGGTGGGAGTAAATGTATTTGTGGTCATAGCCCTCGGGCAAATCACCCAGCTTCCATCCGAATCGCCGTCCGCAGGTGTTGTCCTTGCCGCTGGCGCACCAACAGTCGCGCCCCCAATCACGGAAGCTCTCCACGAGGATCCGCAGCTTGGCGTTATCGCGCACGCTGACTGCCCCTCCCTCCCCGAGGGTGAGATGATGCGGCGGATAGAACGACTGGGTGGAAAGGTCGCCCCAACTTCCTGTCAGCCGTCCGTCATAAGCACAGCCCAAGGCGTCGCAGTTGTCCTCCACCAGCCACAGATTGTGTTTCCGGCAAAACTCGGTCACGACTGAGAGGTCGAAGGGATTGCCCAGGGTGTGGGCCATGAAAACCGCTTTGGTCTTGCCCTCGGCATACGCGGCCTCGAGTTGCTCGCTTCGCGCGTTGAGCGTGAGGGGATCGCAGTCGAGAAAGACCGGGACGAAACCATTCTGCAGGATCGGGGCCACCGTGGTCGGAAACCCGGCGGCAGCGGTGATCACCTCGTCACCCGGCTTGAGCCGGCGCGCCCCCAAGCGCGGGCTCGACAGCACGGCCATCGCCAGCAGGTTGGCCGACGAACCCGAGTTGCAAAGCACACTGCCTTTGACGTGCAGGAATTCAGCCAGACTTTTCTCAAAGGCCTCTCCTTCCGGCCCCAACGTGAGCCAAAAATCGAGGGTGGCACCCACGGCCGCCTCGACTTCATCCTCGGTAAACACGCGCCCCGCGTAGGGCACGGTGGTCTGGCCGGCGACAAACGGAGGACGGGCGACGCTCGGGTCGGCGTCCGTCTCGTAACCGGGACGATTGTTCCGGTGGGCCAGCCGCGTGTATTCCCGCGTCAGACGCAGGATCTCGGCCTTCAGATTGGCTGCTTCATCGCTCATAGGTCAGACTTGGGCATCCTTCGGCACGTCCTGAGCCCAAGCCAGCCCCTGACGCCGGGCCGTTCCCACGTAAGCCTCGATTTGTCCGAGCGAAAACCCGACCAGGTCCGAATGGGCGCCCTCATGGCGGGCGCGGTACCAGGTCATGGTTTGGTGAATGGCCTCGGAGAAATCCCAGACCGGCCACCAACCCAGCAAGGCGGCAGCCTTGTCGATGGTCAGGGTCAGCAGCTTGGCCTCGTGCGGTTGGCCAGGATCGGAGGCGTCGTTCCACGTGCCGGGCCAGTGTTTGAGAATCTCCTCGACCACCTCGCGCACATTGTGGCGGGCCGCGGGGCCGGGTCCAAAATTAAAGCCGCTGGCCAGCGGTGAGGTCTTGCCTGCCACGCTCACCCGAGCCCCGAGCCAGAGATAACCGCCCAGGCATTCCAGAACATGCTGCCAGGGCCGCACCGCCCAGGGGTTCCGCACCTGGATGGCCTTGCCGGCCAACAACGACCTCAAACAATCGGGCACGATGCGGTCAGCGGCGTAATCGCCGCCCCCGATGACATTACCCGCCCGCACCGTAGCCATCGGTCCCAACCTGGGGTTCGGCAGAAAGAATGACCGATTCCAGGCGGCGCAAAGCAGCTCCACCACGCCTTTGGTCATCGAGTAGATATCGTGTCCGCCCATGGGATCGTTTTCCCGATAACCGAACTCCCATTCCCGGTTCTCGTAACACTTGTCACTGGTGATGACAATCACCGAACAACTCAATCCCGCCAGGCGAATGGCCTCGAGCAGGTTGGCAGTGCCCACCACATTGGTGTGGAAGGTATCCAGGGGCTCAATATACGAGAGCCGGACGAGCGGCTGGGCCGCGAGGTGAAAAACCACGTCCGGCCGGGCGGCTTGGAGCACCGCGGCGATCTGGGCGGGATTCCGCACGTCGCCCTCCACATCCCCCGTGAACGCGTGAGACCGAATCACCTCGTAAAAGCTCGGGTTGGTGGGGGCAGGCAAGCTGAAACCCCAGACCTCAGCCCCGAGGCTCTTGAGCCACAACGACATCCACGCGCCCTTGAAACCGGTATGCCCGGTGAGCAGCACCCGCTTGTTTCGGTAGAAATCGTGAAACATCAATCCTTTCCTTGCCAGACCTTCCAGGCAGCGTGGCCGCCGCTCCACATCGCGCTGAGCAACTGCTGCTCCCGATAAGTGTCCATACACTGCCAGAAACCCGTGTGCGTGTAGGCCGCGATCTGACCCTCCGCCGCCAAACGGTTCAGCGGCTCCTGTTCGAGCACGCAGGCATCCCCGGACAGGTAATCTCCAATGCGCTTATTCACGACAAAAAAGCCGCCGTTGATAAAACTGCTCTGCTTCTCCGCCTTCTCGTGAAAGGCGGTCACGGTGTTGCCGCTAATCTCCAGGTCGCCGAACCGTCCGGCCGGCTGCACTGCGGTAAGCGTGATCGTCTTCTTCTGCTTCAAATGATAATCGACCGAGGCGTTAATGTCGCTGTTGATCACGCCATCGCCGTAGGTCAGCAGGAAGTTTTCGTCTTCGATGAAATGGAGCACGCGTTTGAGCCGCCCGCCGGTCATCGTGGCCTGGCCGGTATCGACCAGCGTGACGCTCCAATCCTCCTCGTCATGCGCGGTGTGGTACTTAATCTGCGGCCGCGCGCCCAACCGCAGCGTCACATCGCTCGTGTTCCATTGGTAATTGCGAAAATAGTCCTTGATGACCTCGCCCTTGTAACCGAGACACAAGATGAAGTCCTTGTGGCCGTAGTGGGCGTAAATCTTCATGATGTGCCACAAGATCGGCCGGTCGCCAATCGGCACCATCGGTTTGGGCCGGAATTCCGTTTCCTCGCGCAAGCGCGTACCCAGGCCGCCGCAAAATATGACAACTTTCATTCGCAATGATTAGATTTTCTGCCCTCGCCCCAGGGCCGCCCGAACGGCCCGGCGCATGGACGCCGCTTTAATATCGGTTTCCCGCCTCAGAGGCAATAAAGAACCTCCGCCAATGCCACGGCTTTGAGCATGGCCTTGGCTTTGTTGAGCGTTTCCTGAAACTCCGCCTCCGGCGTCGAATCGTTGACCCATCCGCCGCCAGCCTGGACGTAGGCGCGGCCGTCCTTGAGCAGGGCCGTCCGGATGGTGATACAACAATCGAGGTTGCCGTTGAAGGAGAAGTAGCCGACGCAACCGCCGTAAGGTCCGCGGGCGGTTTGCTCAAGTTCGGCGATAATCTGCATGGCGCGAATCTTGGGCGCGCCACTCAGGGTGCCGGCCGGGAAGGTGGCCCGCATGAGGTCGTAAGGCGATTTGGCAGCCGCCAGCGTCCCTTCGACCTGCGACACGATGTGCATGACATGGCTGTAACGCTCGATGATCATGAGATCCTTGACCCGGACGGAGCCATAATCGCACACCCGTCCCAGGTCATTCCGGGCCAGGTCCACCAGCATGACATGCTCGGCGCGTTCCTTGGGATCGGCGAGCAACTCCGCCTCCAGAGCCCGGTCTTCCTCCGGCCCCGCGCCACGGCGGCGCGTCCCGGCGATAGGACGAATCTCGACCCGCCGGTCCTCACAGCGCACATGGATCTCGGGAGAAGCGCCCACCAGCGAAAAGCCCGCCAACTCCAGCAGGAACATGTAGGGCGAGGGATTCGTCGAGCGGGCGGCACGATAGACGTCTAAAGAAGACGCTTTGACCGGGGTGGAGAAGCGCTGCGACCCGACGACCTGGATGATGTCTCCGGCGGTGATGTATTCCTTGGCCTTGAGCACGTTGGCCATGAATTTTTCCGGCGCCACGTTCGACTCGAAGGGCGCGGGGGGCGGCTCCGCCGGCAGGGTCGCGGGCCGGTGTTCCATCGGCTGTTCGAGCAAGGAAACGAGCCGCTCTATCTCGCCCACCGCATTCTCGTAGGCTTCTTCGGGACTGGCCGCGTCGTCGAGGACCGCGTTGACCAGCACCGTGAGCGTCTGAGCTACCCGATCGAAGATGAGCAGTTCATCCGCGATGAGAAAATAGAGGACCGGCGTTCCCAGATCGTCACGGGGCGGACGCGGCACCACGGGTTCGATGTCGTGAATAAACTCGTAGCCAATGAACCCGACCGCGCCCCCCGTAAAGCGCGGGAGCCCCGGCACCGACACGGGCCGGAACTTCTTCATGACCCGTTCGATCACCTCGAGTCCGTCGCGGACTCCTGAGGTTCCGGCGGGCTCAGTCCCGGCCTTGGCCGGCGGAACCACGGTAAAGCGCTCGACCACCCGGCCATTCTCCATGACCTGAACCTCGGGACCGGTCTGCCGGATGACCGCCCGCGGATTGCAACCGACGAAAGAATAGCGGCCCAGGTGTTCGCCACCCTCGACCGATTCAAACAGGAAGGACTCTCCAGGGCCGCGAATTTTGCGGTAGGCCGACAGAGGGGTTTCGATGTCCGCCAAGAGCTGGCGAGTGACCGGCACCAGGTTGCCTTGGGCGGCCAATTTCAGAAACTCATCAAGCTTTGGATGATACATAAGGTGTTTTCAACGGTCCTGGGCCTCATTCGCCCGAAGCCTCCAAGTCCTCACTGGAATACACGGGCGGGGGCAGATCCAGCCTCCCCAGGGCTTCAGCGGGATCGTTCGCCAGCCGCCGGCTTTTTCGCCGCGCCTCCCGGAGGGTGGCGCGGCGGAGACGCCACGTCCCGAGCAAGGTGTAAAACGTAACCGCCACCGCGTAGGCCACGATCCCGAGTCCGATCGCCAATAACTCCGGATTGCCATCCATCCACCCCGGTAAAGTAGATGACCGCCAAACCGACGACGGCGGTCAGCACGGTTTGACCCAAGAGACAAACCAGGTAGAGCGTAGCGCTGGTCTCCTGGATGCGTTCAACATGCCACTCCCGATAGGCGTGCTCGCCGAGTGTGCGCATTAGCCAGGCGGATTGGAAGTTGCGGGCCGCCACCAAGAGACTCGTAGTGCTGATGACGATGGCCGGCATCTCCCAAAAAGCGAACCCGAAGCACAGGGCGAGGTTCACCGGGATCCCCCAGCGCCAGCCCAACTTCTTGGCGATCGGGTTGCCTTCGAGCACCAGGTTGGGGGTGGCAATCCAGGTGCTCAGGAAATCCATGCCCCGGGCGGCCAGCAACAACAGAAAGAGCAGGCCGTAAGTCCGACTGGCAAATGGCACCAGGTCATCGGTCATTTTTTGCCGTAGATTTGCTCGGGCGACAGGAGTTGCGGCTCGGTCACTTTCACGCTCGCGCCGCCCTCCTGGATCGAGCGGAAGAAACAGGACTGGTAACCCTCGTGACAGGCGGCGCCGATCTGCTCCACCTGGACCAACAGCGTGTCGCCGTCGCAGTCGAAGGCGACGTCCTTCACCGTTTGGGTATGGCCGCTGGACTCGCCTTTCATCCAGTACTTCTGCCGTGAACGACTCCAGAAATGGGTCTTGCCCGTGGCAATGGTGGTCTCCAGGGAGGCGCGGTTCATCCAGGCCATCATCAGCACGCGACCGGTCTTTTGTTCCTGAATGATTGCCGGGATCAGGCCGTTGGCATCGAATTTAAGTTGATCAAGAAAGCTCATGGATTAAGGAGTAAACCGAGCGCGCCTCCACGCGCGGCGAACGCGGGCTTGCCGGAGCAAGCGGGCGGGGGGCCAGGCGCTGGGACGCTCGATAGTTGCTGGTTGACATCAATGTTGCGGCAGGAATGTAAACACTACCGCCCCTAAAATGCAAATAAAGGCGGCAAAATGATTCCGCCGCAACCGTTCCCCGAGGCAAAGGACCGCGAAACCCCACAACACGGTCAGGGTGATGATCTCGTTCATTGGCCCATCCGCACGGGAATCCCGCGGGTGGCGAGAAAGGCCTTCACTTGACCCACAGTGTATTCGCCGTAGTGGAAAATGCTGGCGGCGAGCACGGCGTCCGCCCGGCCTTCGAGCAAAACCTCGGCCATGTGCTCCAGGCTGCCGGCACCCCCACTAGCCACCACTGGCACCCCCACCGCCTCGCTGACACGCCGCGTGATGACCAGGTCAAATCCGGCCTTGGTGCCGTCCGCATCAATGCTGTTCAGGACGATCTCACCCGCCCCCAATCCCACCGCGCGTTTGGCCCACTCGACGGCGTCCAATCCGGTGGCCTTGCGGCCCCCGTGGGAAAACACCTGCCACTGGTCGGGACCGGTTTTCTTGGCGTCGATCGAGACCACCACGCACTGGCTGCCGAATTTCTCAGCACCCGCCCGGATCAGATCCGGGTCGGCCAGCGCCGAAGAATTGACGCTCGTTTTGTCCGCTCCGGCGCGCAGCATGGTGTACATGTCTTCCACCGTCCGGATGCCCCCGCCAACCGTCAACGGCATGAAACATTGGTCGGCGGCTCGCTCGATCACGCTCACCATCGAAGCGCGCCCGTGGGCGCTGGCGGTGATATCGAAGAAAACCATCTCGTCGGCGCCCTGCTCGTTGTAACGGAGCGCCAGTTCAACCGGATCGCCAACGTTGCGCAACTCGCCGGCCTCCGCCTTGCCGAATTGCACCCCGCGCGTGACCTTGCCATCGTGAACGTCCAGGCAAGGAATGACTCGTTTCGCCATCATCGCCCCATCATACCCCCCTGGGCCGGGTTTGGCCATCCAGAACGCCGAGCGCGACAGAACGGGCGGAACCTGGGACAGCTTACCAAGCGGACAAGGGAGCCCGCTTCCAGGTGTTGGTGCCGACGCAAATGTAGAGATAGTCGGCGTCCCAGCGAACGGTGCCGGTACTGCCGGAGGTGGTGGCACTGGTGACCGCAGTTGGGGGTCGCAGCACGAGGTCGGCATTGGTGACCCCGACTGCTGAGGTGCCGAGCGCAGGGTCGTAACTGACGACCAGTCCGCCCCCGAACCCGTTGAGCGCGGAGTTGCCCTGGGGTGGGACGCCCATCCGCGCAATGGGCCCGTTCAGGCCGGCATCCTGGACATCCAGCAAATAACCCGAGCCTCCCATACCCACTTGGCGGGTCCAATTGTAAATCCCCAGCGTCCGATTCAGACTCTGGGCCTGCAGCGGAGAGCCCTCGTTGATCTGCCGCCCGGAAGAGTCCTCAAAGACCGGCACTGGCGTAGTCTGGTTCCACACCACAGAGTTCTCGTAGTTAATTCCGGCGGCATCGCCATACACGTTCTGGGACTTCATCAGCGCCGGCGCGCCAGGGTAGCTGTAGAAGAAACAACCCCGAATATCCAGTGAGGTCATCGCCGTGAATATCTGAACCGGCGAACTGTACTGGGGAGCCACATGGAAAAAACAGTGGTCGAGTGTGAGCGAGGAAACAAAGTTGTTGGTGAGGATGCCCGGCAGTCGGCCCAGCACCACGGCATTGCTGGAATTCCAGAAATACCCCCGCAGGGTGACCGACGCGGCCGCAGAGTCGCAAGCGAAGCTGGTGGCGCAATAAAGCGCGGTCAGGTTGAGGTCTATCCCACGGCTCTCGCCCTGGGTCGGAAATTGATCGGTAAGCACCCCGACGGCGACCCCCAGGCCGCACCGAACCGTCTCGATGTCGCCATGGAGATTGCTGCACCGAAACCCGAGACCCAAGCCAACCTTGCAGTGGTCGAAGTAGTCGTTGCCCAGCGTGACGGAATCGGCTTCATCGAGCACCAGGGTGCCCAGGGTGGTCTGGTCCCAGCCTTCAAAGAAGCAATTGCGAACTGCGCACTTGCCCTGGCAATTACTGATGTAGGCGCAGTTGGTAGCCCCGGTGTAGCACCGAAACTCGAAGCCATCGATATCCGGCGTCGTGTTATGCAGATAGAGCAGCCGGGAATGGCCCGTGTACACCCAGATAACACTGCCCAGGCCCAGAATGAGCCGGCCGTCCCGGTTGGTCGGCTCACCGGCCACGAAATTCTCAGTGGTGTGGGTCCCGCTGTCGAGATAAGTGCCCGGAGGGAAATACAAGGTGCCGCCGACCGCCATGAATTGGCTCCAGGCATTGGCGATGGCGTCCGTGTCATCCGTCATGCCATCGCCGACCGCGCCATAATCCCGAACGTTGATGACGGTCACCCGATTGGAAACCCCGGCGCGGTAGGCCGCGTCGGTGGCGGCCGCGATTTGGGCGGAGGTAATCCCCGCGAGATTCGCGGGTGGGATCAGGCCGACCAAGCGGTCGGCGGGGAGCGCGGTCAGGGTGGCGCCGCCATCGCTCAACCTGGCCGCCTGGGCGGCCGTAGCGGCCCGGCCGGCGAAGATGGAGTACGGAGCGGCCGTGATCGCTTGGCGAGGTTGGAGGAGGGTGTAGGGGTCCATGCTGCCGTTGGTGCGCACCCCTATCTCCAGCCAGCGTGGCGCGCCGGCGAACACGTCCGCTCCAAAATCTAGTAGGGTCTGAAATCGGCCGCCGTTCAGAGTGACGGCCGGGTTGGTGAGGGCCGGACCTTGGTGGGCGCCGTTGACCGGGGCGTCCAGGAGAGCGAACTGGAGATCGTAAAGGCCATCGGCGGGGCCACCAACTTGGGTCAGTCTCCCCGAGTAGGTGAAAGCAGTGCCTTGGGCGATGGCCGCGACCATGCCAGCCAGCAGCAGGAAGATCGCGGCGAAGGAAGTTCTGGATCCTCTTAAACGCCGACCATCGCACAGTAGTGATTTCATGTTGGCTTAGCCTCCGCCATCTCTAAGGCAATTGGATAGCGGTGCGGTTACATCCCGGCAACAGCGCGGGGAGAGCGTTTGAGGACCAGCTCGGACCGGCCTCTGACTACCCCGGGCTTGTTCACCCGTTTGTCACGGCTTCTCCATTACCCCGTCATAGGCCGAAGCTAGTTTACCCCCGTGACATTACCCATGTTTCGCACGTCTATGAAGAACATCCTGCTCAGTTCCCTGTCTGCGCTCCTATTCGGCAGCGCGGCCCAGGTTGCGGCGCAAGGCACAGCGTTCACCTACCAGGGCCGGCTGCTCGATGGCGGAGGGCCCGCCAGCGGCAGCTATGATCTGAGGTTCGTCCTGGTTAACTCCCTGGCGAAAAACGTCTCTATCGCGCCGCCCCTGACCAACCTCGCCGTGAACGTCAGCGGCGGTCTGTTCCAGGTAGTCCTGGATTTCGGACCGGCTTTCGACGGCACGCCACGGTGGATCGAGATCGGCGTGCGCACCAACGGCAGCCTCATGGACTTTTCGGTGCTCTCGCCACCCCAACCGGTGGGGCCGGCCCCGACGGCCCTGTATGCGAGTCAGGCGGGGGTTGCGCTCCTAGCCAGCAACGTGGTGGGCGGGGTCTTCGGCACTAATAGCACCAGGACCAACCTTTGGTTGGTGAGCCCGACGGTCATCGGGGGCACTTTCAGCAACGCTACCTTCCAGGGCGACGGGCAAGGTCTGCTCCTCTCCGCCGCCAAACTCCAGGGCGTCGTTCCCCTGGCCAGTCTCTCGGGCATCACCTCCAACCAAATCGCCCCGCCCACCGATGCGGCCTATCGCGCCGGCGTCTCCAACCGTGTAACCGCGATCAACGTGCGCGACTATGGGGCCGTCGGCGATGGCCTCACCGATGACACCCTGGCCATCAGCAATGCCTGGTCTGTCTTCATCGCCGGTCCGGTAGGTTCCAGCGGCACACTCTACTTCCCCGCGGGCGTTTACCTCGACAGCGGCTACCATTACGCCAATTGGAACAGCACTTCGACGGCGGCGCGCCCCGAACTCCGCGTCCTCGGGGACGGTACCAAGTCCGTTTGGCACTGCACGCGCACCACCGGCTTCTTTCTGCACACGGTTTACCAAGCCTTGGACATCTGCCACATCACGATCCAGGGACCGGGAGCGCACAACGGCAGGATCATCGGCTATTTTCACGACGGCCCCTACGGCGCCTACTCCTTCATCGGCGCTAATTTCGTGGACTGGAGTTGGTACGGTCATCTAGCAGACGACTCCTATTCCGTGCACATGTACGATGTTTATTTCTGGAGCAACCACATCGGGCTGGGCATGGGCTACAAATGCGACGGCTGGACGGTCGAGGGCAAATTCGGTTGCTCGGACGTGGGCGTGGAAATGGGCGCGGACACCTCGGTGGCGGTGCAGGGCTCCACCAATCTGATCAATCACCCGGCCGGCACCCCCCTGACTTCCCAAGCCTCACGCTTCCGCCTCAACTCCATGGTAAACACCGTCGGGATCGTCGTCGGGGGCGTCTCCGCGAACGTGGATATCTCGGGCTACACCGAGGACACGGTTTCCCTGGTTCAGATCGGCCACGACCCGACCAACTCGTGGTGGCCCCCCAATGCCATCGAATACAACTTCAGCCCCAATCCCTACGTTTGGGGCGTGTATGTTCATGACCTGGGAGGTTTGGTCAATGAGCCCGTCATCACCGCCTTTGATGCGGTCGACCTCTATCTGGCCCGGAATGCGGTCCCCTGGCTGCCTGGGACGACCAACATGGTCTTGCTGCTTTATGCCGGCACCAACTCGACCATCGCCTCGGAAGGGGAGGTACCCTACGATTTCAAAGGCATCAGCGGCGGGGCCGGGACCTTGGACCACCGGCGGGAGTATTCCTATGGACGCAGCAAAGTCTTTTTCGGACGGCTGGACTGGGACTCCAACGGGTACGTTCGCCAAGGAGCTCCCTTTGCGCTGGAGGCGGGTGCGGGGGATTATAACGCGACACCTTACGGCGCCTTCCGGTCTGGGTTCTGGCCCAGGAATGATCTCAGCTTGGGAGCCATCCCCAGCAGTTCCGTCGCGCACGTCAAGGACGGTCCCATGAGCTATTCGCTGCAAGTCTCTAACGCGACCCTGAACGTGGTGAACGGCAACGCCAATATCGGCGGCGGCCTGGTCACCAACAACGGCCTGGTGTGGTTCTCGACCCAGGGCACCCCCACCTTGGCCCTGCCTAATGGGTCGATCGCCACCACCCCGCTTGGATTATTCGTGCGCGTGGGCGGGCTTTGGGTCCCCAAATAGGCTGCCGGGAGCGACCCCAGATAGGTGGCGAGATCGGCCAACGCCTGGCTTTATTTGGTAATCCGTGGAGCCGCGGGCCGGGCTTCACCCTTGGGGTCGTGCCAGCAGGTGTCCAGTCCCCCGAAGACGTCGGAAATCCGGTTATCGCCGATCTCCTCCGGGATGATGAGGTAGCCAAAGAGATGGCCGACGATCGAGCGTGCCAGGCGGCTGCGGTGGACGGCATACAGGCCGATGGCGAAGACCCTAGCGTGATCTCAGCAGGCGAAAAAAACCTTGCGTGCTCACGGTCAGAGAATACTCACCCAGATTGCCGAGGGTCACCCAGTTACTGGCGGTGAGGCTCGAACAGGACTGAAGCACGTAGCCTGGCGCCTGGCTGGCCGGCCAATAGAGGGACACCTGGGACCGCAGGTCCGGGCCAGACATCGCCAAGTGAGGGGGAAGCTGAACGACGGCGAAAACGCTGGCGTGATTCACCACGGCCCAGGCCGTGTGGGTCGTGCCATCCACCCCGTAAGTGCCCAGTCCATACCCGGCTTTCCACGGACCGTTAACGAAAACCCGCACCCCGCCGACGTTTGCGTCGACCGCGTTTATCCAGTTGCCATGCGCGTCGGTGGTCGCCAGGCAAAACCAACCACCACTGGCCTGCGCGTCGGTGACCCCGCCGGGATTGTAGCTGAGCGAGACGGTCATGGTGTCCGATTGGGTAGCGCCGACATCGAAATGCCCCCAGAAGGTGAGCGTATCGCTAAAGTTGCCGGGCAGAGCCGGAGCCCAACCGGTATTGAAAGCCCGCGACAGCGGTCTGACGTAGTTGGTGTAGTTGTAGGCGCCGACCGCCCGGCTAAGATTTGTGCCCGCGAGTAGTTGCAGCGTGGTCCCCAAATACCCGCTTTCACCGTTAGCGACCGCTTTCGCCGTGGTGTCCGTCACCCCGGTGTAGGCGCCGCCTTCGGCAATGATGAACTCTCGGCCATTCAAGCTGTAACCCGCCGAGGATCGCCTAAGGAAGTTAAACGGACCCGAGTAATTGCCCACGGTCGCCTCGGCGTAGTAATCGAAGGTGACCTGGGGACCATTGACCGTGACAATGTAGTAGCCGACGCGGCCGCCCTCCTGCTCGATCGGGACCTCGTTGGTCGAGCTGGGCAAGACGGGCGCGTAGAATTTGGACGAAGCCGGTGCGCAAATGAGTTGGTGCATCCGGCTTTGCCCGTCGGGGCTGGTAACCACGGACGCGTAGTGGGTGTGATCGTGGCCACAGAGGTAATAGCTGACGTGGTTGGACTGCATCGAACCCAGGAAGGCGTTCATGGTGTTGGTCTTGGCCATTAGCGCCGCTTGGTTTGCGGAGGCCAGCGCGCCAAAGTTCATTCCAATGCCATCGCCAGGGTCCGTGGCGTCGATCGGGCCCCCGAACAGATTGTCTTTATGGTCGCCCCCCAAGAGGTCCTTGTGTGAGCAGACGAACGCGTGGGTGTAGGGAGGCCGTCCGGACAACCGGCTCTGAATCCAGCCTTGCTGCTGGCTCAGGTAACTCGTGGTGGCGTCGGGCGAGCGAAATTGGTCCAGCAGCATAAAAGTCGCGTTGTGATAGTCGAAGGCGTAGGAGACACTGTCATTGGCGGCGTTGACCGCATCGGGTGCCGAGCAGTTGATACCCACGGCGAAGGCCGAACCGGCCCGGGAGGCTGGCTGGGCATTGGCCAGGTCAGCCACCGGCGAGATTAGGGCCGTCGTCACGTCGGGCGGCGTGGTGTTGTGGAAGCCGGGGTTGGGACTGGGCACAATCTGGGGATAGAGGTAGCGGAAAGCGGCGCCGGTAGCCCAGGTCGGGAGGAATCCGGATTCATGGTTCCCGCGGGTGGGGTAGAAACCAATCCCCGCATTATAGAGGTCTTGCACGTAGAGCGCCCGGGCATAGACATTAGTCGGCGAACAGTAGTCGGCCAAATCGCCTAGCCCCAGCACCAGGCTCACCCCGTGCTGGATGAACTGTTGATGCATCGCCCGGAGCATGTCGGCGGGAATCGAGTTCGGGTTCTTGCCGTCGTCGGCAACCGTCCATTGCGAGTCGGCCAGCATGCCGAAACTCCAGCGGGCGGGCGGGCCAAACACCCGGTCCGGTATGGGAAGCGTAAAATCAGAAACCCCGGAAGGCAGGTTGAACGTGGACCCGGCCGGCACACCCGCGTTTTCGTTCATTTCGGTCGAAAAAGTCTGGAAATGGATGGTCCCGGCCATGGTATCGAAGGTCAACAGCCGCAGCCAACCGGCACCCCCAGCCAAAGTGCCGACCGTCCCGTCGGCATTCACCGTGTTGCCCTCGTAGTCACTGAGGACCTGGTACACTGGATGCCCGGCCGCATTCAAATCCGTGCGCAGGTTCTCGCCATTGGAAACACCGTTGGTCGGGTTGCTGGCGGAGTGGCCGCATAACACGAGGAAGACCTGGTCGTTGGGCGCAATCAGCTTGTTCCAGACCGCTTGGGAGTTGTTGTAAGGCTGCCCTGACCGGAAGGCGTCATCCAGGTAGAGCGCCTGGCCATTGGTATCGTTCAGATAGCTCAGGTATTCATGCACGCTCACCATCGTCGGCGCGCCGGGATGATTGGTGATGACGCTCGTCGCCCAGGTGATCGTGTCGTCCGGCGGCTCCAATTCAAGGCTCAGGTGCAAGCAGGTCTTGCCGCCGGCAGTGAAGGTCTGAAAACTGCTCAAACCACTGGGGGAAACTCCGCCGTACCAACTCTTTCCGGTGAAATAAGGCGAGGTGGAACCGAAATACTGGGTCCACTTGATGTCCCCGTTCACCGGGCGATTTCCCGGGGCGGCATGGCTGTAATTATCGTAGTCGTGTTCTCCCGGCGACATCCCGAATGGAAGACCGGAAGCCGCCAGCAGGTCCGTGGCACTTTTCGCGTTTTGCCACTCGGCGTCGGACAAATCCCCGCGCGCGACCACGTCGCCGAGATGGGTGGCAAACACGAGGTTCAGGGCCGTCTTTTGGCTTACCAAGTACTGGATCTGCCGCTGGAAAATCTCGACGCTGGCCGGCTGGGGACTGGAGGTGGCGTCAGCGCTGTCACAATAATGTAACGTATCGGGAATGACTGCCACCGTGAATTTGGCCCCGGAGGCTGGAAAGGCGAGCAACCAGACCAAAGCCGCCATGAGGCCCGTTGATTTCACGTGAAGAATTCGAATTCTCTCCATCAAGGATTGCATGTTGTTCGGGCAGGATAAGCCCAAACTCAGCGGCCTCAAAGAGACGATCTCGCGACATTTCGATTCCGGACAGGGCCCCGTTCGCTGGCCTCACGGGTGCAGCTACCCGGGTCGTTTGAGCCCCAGTTTCTTGATCCGCGAAATCAGCGTGGTCGGTTTGAGGCCGAGTAATTCGGCCGCGCCGCCGGGACCGTGGATTTTCCAACGCGCTTTGGCCAGCGCCGCGGTGGCATTTCGTTTTTCGAGGTCGCGAATCTCGGCTTCCGTAAAAACATGACCATTGGCATCGTTGGCGGGCGGGAGCACCACGTGGGTCCGGATGGGATCGGGTGCGCGACCCGCCGGCAGGTCGAGTTGAAACACACCATTCTGGGCCAGGATCAGAGCGCGTTCCATGGCGTTTTGCAACTCGCGCACATTGCCGGGCCAATCGTGGCTTTGCAGGAGTTGCACCTGCGCGGCGCTCAAGCGGGCCGGAGGCAAGCGAAGCCGTTGGGCGGCCTGGTCCAGGAAGTGCGCCGCCAGAAGCGGGATGTCATCTTTGCGATCGCGCAATGGGGCGACGGTTACGGGAAAGACGTTCAATCGGTAATAAAGGTCCTGGCGAAACCGGCCTTCATCGACCTCTTTCTTCAAGTCGCGATTCGTGGCCGCGATGATACGAACATCCACAGTGCGAGTGCGCTCCTCCCCTACCCTTTCGTATTGCTTCTCCTGCAAGACACGGAGGAATTTGCTCTGCAACGTAAACGGGATCTCGCCGACCTCGTCCAGAAACAGGGTGCCACCGTCGGCCGCCTCAAAACGGCCGGCCCGGTCCTTGATGGCGCCGGTGAACGCGCCTTTGACATGGCCAAAGAACTCGCTTTCGTAGAGCTCGCGCGGCACGGAGGCGCAGTTGACCCGGATGAGCGGCCGCTCAGCGCGCCGGCTGGCGCGATGCAACTCCCTGGCCACCAGTTCTTTGCCGGTCCCGGATTCCCCGAGGATCAGAACCGAGGCGTCGGTGGGGGCCACCATTCGGATTTGGTCCAATAATTCCCGGATCGAGGCATTCTGGCCAATGATATCTCCAAAGGAACGAGCCTCCCGCACCTCTTCCTGGAGATAGCGATTCTCGACTTCGAGGTGGGCTCGCAGGCGCTCGATTTCCTCGAACGCCCGCGCATTCACCAGTGCGCACGCGATCTCGTCGGCAAAAATCCGCATCCATCCCGGTCCCTCCTCCGGGGTGGGAATCCTCGTGAAGATCGCAATCACCCCGAGCATCTCGTTTTGGAATTTGATGGGTTGGGCGTTGAACCCCAGGATTTGCTCCCGAGCCGCCCACTGGTAGCGCACCACCCACGAGGAATCCTCCCGGAGGTCCTTGACCACCACGGCATGCCCGCTGGCCCCTACGCGTCCCACCTTACCCTGGCCCAGGGGTATCCTCTGAAACTCCCCATCCAGCCGCGACCAATCGGGGGTCAGTTCGGACCACCGCTTCCCGGCGCTGGCCATCAGGTGCAAGCACCGTTCGCGGTTGGAGCAACGG